>APMI01001958.1_pt1 | contig 286739 bp, 239 predicted proteins | sample 667938 | NCBI WGS metagenome assembly APMI01 (sample SAMN01084076, study PRJNA167559) | wastewater metagenome | biome: Wastewater | place: Denmark: Ejby Moelle, Odense | collected 2011-11-28
GGGGTGCCAGAGGCCCATATCAGCCTGCCACTCTGCGCACTGGTAGGCATGGCGGGGATGTTTGCAGGTGCCTCACGGGCCCTGTTGACCGCCATCGTATTTGCACTGGAGACCACCATGCAGGAGAATACACTCCTGCCACTCATAGCGGGCTGTGTGACTTCTTACATGATCTCCTTCGTTTTTATGAAAGGTACTATCATGACGGAGAAGATCAACCGCCGGGGAGTGGTCACACCGGAGAGTTTCCATCCGGACGTATTGCAGAATACGCTTGTCTCTGACATTACGCCTGACCATGCCGCTGAGCATAAGATCAGTTTGTTTAACATGAACGAAAGCATCCACAATGTAAAGCTGCGGCTCATCCACTCTTCTTATAGTTTCAATACGCTGCTGATAGAGGATGATGCACATCAGATAGTAGGCACCGTAGCACGTGGTGAGCTATACAATGCAACCCTGTCTCCCATAGCCCCTATCAGTGAGCTGGCCAATACAAAAGTCTACACGATATACGCAGACAATACCCTACAGCTGGCCGTTCACTTCCTGCTCAAGACCAGGCAGGATATCCTGCCGGTGGTGCACCGGGACACGCGCGAGGTCTCCGGTATCATATCTACCGTAGATATACTACGTGCCTACGAGCGCCGCATGCAGCAGGACACGCTACGCCAGCGCAGCCTGGCCGGACCCGATGAACTATGGAAGGCCGTGTCACGCGGACGCGAGTTTCTGATGGGCCGTGGTTAGGATTGTCTATTGCGCATATACCTACAATAGTTAATTTTATCTATTCAAAAGGTTTACAAAACACTAAAACCATTTTATGGCAATCAATGTCGAACTACTAAAACAATGCTGCGGGGTACCGGGCATATCAGGTTTTGAGCAGAAGGTACGCGAGCTCGTGACCAGGGAACTGAAAGGCGTGGTCTCTGACCTCTATACAGATAATATGGGCAACCTCGTAGCAGTGCTCAAGGGCAAAGACAGCTCTAAGAGAGTAATGGCTGCCGCCCACATGGATGAAATCGGATTTATGGTCAAGGCCATAGATGATAACGGGTTTATCAAGATACAGACCATAGGTGGTTTTGACCCTAAGACGCTGACAGCCCAGCGCGTGATGGTACATGGCAAAAAAGATCTGATAGGTGTGATGGGCTCAAAGCCGATCCACATCATGACACCTGAGGAGCGTACCAAGCCACCTCAGATCAGTGACTACTTCGTAGACATGGGCCTGCCAAAGGCAGAGGTAGAAAAGTATATAGAGATAGGTGCGCCTATCACCCGCCTCAGTGATCTGATAGAGATGGGCGACTGTATCAATAGCAAGTCTGTAGACAACCGGGTAGCAGTATTCGTACTGCTGGAGACGCTGAAGGAACTAAAAGGACAGGATATACCTTATGACTTCTATGGTGTCTTCACAGTACAGGAGGAGGTAGGCCTGCGCGGAGTGCATGTAGCCGCGCACCATGTCAATCCTGATTTTAGCCTTTGTATAGATACCACTATCGCCTTTGATACACCTGGCTCTAAACCTGAAGAGATGGTGACCAAGCTCGGCGATGGCGTAGCCATCAAGATCATGGACGGCGGTGTGATATGCGACTACCGCATGGTGCAGTATATGAAAGAGCAGGCCAACAATGCCAAGCTGAAATACCAGATGGAGATACTACCTGCCGGCGGTACAGACACAGCAGGTATGCAGCGTATGGCTACCAATGGCACCATAGCAGGCGCTGTCTCTATCCCTACGCGCCACATCCACTCTCACATAGAGATGGCCAATAAGAACGACATCCGGGGCAATATAGACCTCATGAAGCTCTGCGTACAGCATCTCGACAAGTACGACTGGAGTTTCAAATAAGGTACTTCCATAAATAAAAAGAGGAGCGGCAAAACCGCTCCTCTTTTTATTTATGGCCTATCTGCTTTATCTTACTATGCCTATCCTGCCGGAGAGTAGTCCTCTACTATTTTGCAAAGTGAGTATATAGATACCGTCAGACAGGGCACCATCCAGCGGAAGCTGCACGCCCTGCCAATCCTTTTTGCGCAGTACTACTTTGCCGGAGAGATCTGATACGGTGATCTCTGCAGGATCCACTATCTCCTCCGAAAAGTGAACAGCCCCGGCATAGTAACTCATATTTACCATCCTTTGCTCACCTCTCACATCTGTCATACCCAGCGCATATTGTATCACATGGATCGTGACCATCTGTGCATCGGTCTTGTATACGTTTGCGCTATCACATACACTGCTGTAACAGTAAAAGGAGTCTTGGGCAAAAAGGCATATCAGATAGTTGCCGGCACTATCATAGGTATGAGACGGTGTAGGGCCTGTACTATACTGGTTATCCCCCCAGCTCCAGCGGTACGTTAGATTGTTACCGGTACTTTGGTTGACTGCTATCCAGCTATGCGGCGCATTGGGATCCGGCACGACCTGAAATGCGGCGTGAGCAGGGTTGGTCCCATATGACAAGGTGAAGGGTGCAGACACTGCGCTATCAGCTCCCCTGTATATTGTGACGGTATACGTGCCAGGGATCCATGTATAGATACTATTGGTCGTATCTCCTGTAGACCAGCGGTATCTCCAGCCATTACCGGCCGGCACTGCGAGACTGGCAGTATCCCCAGTGAGGCATATATGATTGCGGCCATGTATGTTTACATGCAGAGTAGTGTCGCAAATGATATAAGGTTGATAAGCGCTTGTCGTATCCTGGCGACTGATAGCAGGCGCAGCATTGGCGGCGCATGGTATGCGCATATAATAACGCACACCTGCAAACTGCTCCAGATCAACATTTCTCAGAGGTCCAAAAGAGGTATAGAAATCGGCAATGATCCTGAGCTTGTATTGGCCGGGAGGCGCTACATTAGATCCTTGTATCCAGATGGTACCCGTTTCCGTCCTTATCCAGGTCTTATTTCTTTTGCTGCAGAGGAAACTGTATCCGGCAGGCAGATAAATAGAGTCTATGGTCATAGAATCTATGGTACCTGCACTCGCAGTACTCGTAGAGGTGAATCGCAAGGTGTCATAATTGTAACTCCATGCCGGCAGTGGTGGCAATACCGAGTCTGCGGGGTGCAGGCCATAGCCGCTGACAGCGGGTGTATTGGTGACGAAATAATACCCTGTAGTACCATTAAAGTAATGAGTATCCCAATACAAAGAATCATGCTGGGCATAAGAGGTGATCCAAGTCAGTAAACAAAGGAAAGCGAGTAAAGTACTTTTTCTCATAGATGGTTAGATGTGAGTTTAAATATAACCAAAAGCTTCACGCAAAATGCAAAAGGAGCGATGATCGTCGCTCCTTTTGCATTTGTATGACTTTGCTTATCGCACCAGGCCTATCCGTCCTGCCAGTCTCATAGTGTTATTCTGAAGGCTGACCACATAGACACCATCTGCCAGGCTATCATCCAGCGGTAGTGCAGTGCCTGTCCAGCTGCGTCTGCTCATCACTACACGTCCTGACATATCATAGAGTGTGATGTCAGATGGAGTGGTGATACTCTCTGAGAAGTGTACCGCATGGGCATAGTAGCTCAGCGTAAGTTGCCTGGCGCTGATGTCCGTAGTGCCTAGCGCATATTGTACTACTGTGAGTCCCACCATTTGAGCATCTGTTTTGGATAGATAGCCTGAGTCACAGTAGTGCGCCTGGCAGCCATTCTGATCCGATACATAAACACAGATGGTATAAAAGCCAGCGCTGTCATATGTATGTGATGGAGTGGGGCCTGTGCCCGATGGGCTATTGTCACCCCACACCCATGTGTAATTGGTCCCAACGCTCTGATTGATCGCTATCCAGCTGTGGGGCGTAGAAGGGTCTGGTACCAGAGTAAATGCAGCTACCGGCAGCGGATTAGAAACTACTGGCACTTGTGCCCGGCCCAGACTATCTCCCGCTGCAGAGTAGACTGTCACAGCATAGGTACCCGTGGCCCTCGCTATGATCTCTCTGCTGGTCTCACCGGTAGACCAGAGGTAGATCTGGCCATAAGCAGAATCAGCACTCAGCACTACAAATTCATTCTGGCAAAAAACCGTAGGCCCATTGGCCGTGATATGGACTGCTCCCGGTACATTGCCACAGGTATCTCCTCCAGAGATAAAACCGACCAGGGAATCTACATAGTCATAAGCCATACAGCTGCCTGCCGGGCAGGCTATACGCAAGCCATAGCGCAGAAACATATCATTGCCCAGGTCCTCGTGAGGATAATATGTACCCTGCTGGTAGATAGCTCCTACTATATGTATGTTATACTGCCCTGCGGGCCCGATAGGAGTACCGGATATCTCTATCACGCCATCCTCTCCTGCGGCAAATTTATTGTTTGCCTTATTGGTAGACCAGCACAGTCCATTGGGCAGATAAATAGAATCGATCCTCACCGAGTCTACTGATACGATACCTGCATTTGTGTAGTTTTTGAAATAAATGATCTGATGTGCCTGCTGGCCATTGATCAGACAGGGTACCTGGTCAGCAGCGGGGCGCAGGCCCGGCGCAGCACCAGTCTGCGACGCTACTGTGCTGATAGCACTCTGACAGTTTTCAAAGTAGGTACTATTCCACAGGCCGCTGCAACTGTGCGAGCGGCCTATATAGGTGGGATAGGACACAGCTGAGTCCGTGCCTGATGTCACTGTGACTATATAGGTACCTGCACCGCCGTAGATGGTGCGTGTCGTCTGACCAGTAGACCAGTGGTAGCTATAGCCAGCGCCCGCATTGGCAGAGAGCAGCGTGGAGTCTCCCGGGCAGACATCAGTAGCACCTGCAGAGATAGTAGCCACCAGAGAGCTACCACCACAGGCGGTGATGCCTGGCAGCGAAGGTACGACCGTATCGCATGTACCTGAGGCCGATTTGACACGGACATAGGTGGCGATGTTAGCAGCATCCGCATTGAGTCCCTGTACATCATACACTCCCTGGTTTTGTGCATTGATGCTTAGTATAAGGCGCATTTTATATTGCCCCACCTGATCACTGGTCAGTCCGGTGATCATTATTGTTCCCTGGTCATTGGGGTTAAACTCATTAGTCGCGTTGGAAGTAGACCAGCACATCCCACACGGTAGATTCTCTATACTGTCTATCCGCATCTTATATACACTGATGGTATTCCCCGCAAATGTGAAAGTTGTATAACATTTGAACGGGATATAAAGAGTATCCTGCCTGCCCTGCGTGATGCAGTTGTAATTGTTAGAATTTCCAAATCCGTAATAACCAACAGGATAGACCGGGATAGTAGAAGATGAATTGCCACAGTATTGAGCAAATGTGTTTCCCGACAATAGCATCAATGTGGCAAGCGTAAGCGAGAGGAGTGTTCGTTTCATAGTTTAATAGTAGTTAAGTTTTCAAATCAAATATATCGTTTTAGGCCGGTTGCTTTATGAATACTCGGCATAGTACTCTTTTATAACGTGAAAGATCTGCCAATGGTTGCTTGCCTGGACTATGGGTAGAAAATACTAATGGGGAAGCGATCAATATTGCTTCCCCATTAGCGTCTATCTATTTGTACTATTTCACCAGGCCTATCCGTCCTGCCAGTCTCATCGTGTTATTCTGAAGGCTGACTACATAGACACCATCTGCCAGGCTATCATCCAGTGGCAGCGTAGCGCCCGTCCAGCTGCGCCTGCTCATCACCACCCTGCCAGACATATCATAGAGTGTGATGTCAGATGGAGTGGTGATACTCTCTGAGAAGTGTACCGCATGGGCATAGTAGCTCAGCGTAAGCTGCCTGGCGCTGATGTCTGTAGTGCCTAGTGCATATTGTACTACTGTGACAGATACCATTTGGCCGTCGGTCTTGTAGAGATAGGCATTGGAGTCGCAGTATGCTGCCTGGCATCCGTACTGATCTGACACAAATACGCAGATGGTATAGTAGCCGGCAGTATCATACGTATGATTAGGGGTAGCTCCTGTGGTATCCACGCCGCCGTCACCCCATGTCCAGTAGTAAAACAGATTGGAACCCACACACTGATTGACCACCGTCCAGACGTGCGGCGTAGACGGATCCTGTACCAGGCTCAAAGCGGCTACAGGACTGGGATTGACCACTACGGTGACTGGCGTGGCTACTACAGAGTTTCCATTTTGAGTCACCGTCACGGTATAGCTGCCAGAGGTAGTCACTATCGTGTTTGCACTCGTATAGCCATTAGACCAGAGGTATGAATAGGTGGTGTCATAGTTAGCTGTCAGCTCTACATATCCACCATCACAGAAGGTAGTAGGTCCGGAGGCTGTGATAGAGGCTGTGAGCACAGGTGTACTGCACGAGCTATTGTCTGGTACATAGAGGCTCATACTGTCCGTAGGATTGATGGTAGTGCAGGCAGATGATGGACAGGATATCCGTACGTGATACCTCAGCTGAGCCAGCGCCTCCAGATCTACGGCCGTAAAACTTCCTATACTGGTATTGACGTCGGCCACGATCTTTAGCTTATAGCTACCTGACGGTGCTGTCGGAGTCCCGGATATGAGGATCACCCCATCCTCGCCGCTGGTAAATGTGTTATTCGATTTATTGGTACTCCAGCAGAGGCCTGCAGGCAGATAGATCGAGTCAAATTTGATCGAGTTGACCGTAGCTACAGAAAAGGTCGTAAAATTCTTAAAGTAGATCGTATCGTATCCTGTACTTCCCCTTTGCAGGCATGGCAGCGCACTATCTGTAGGAGCGAGGCCCGGTACCGCACCCACCTGTGGCGTGATCTGATTAGTGCCGTTATTACAGTTATTAAAGTATGCACTGCTGTAATAACTGATGCTGCCGCAATTGTTGGCCGTCACTATCACCGTATCTGCAGCAGCGCTGCTGCCATAGGATACCGTCACACTATACATACCTGCGGCAGACACTGTGATACTTTGAGAGGTCTGCCCTGTAGACCATATATATTGATAGCCTGAGTGAGCAGGGGCAGATAGTACTTGTGTATTGCCATTACAGATATTGACCGGTCCCGGTGGATAGATAGTAGCACTCGCTACGCAGTTAGAGGTCACCACTACTTGTACCGGTGAGGAGATCACGCTATTGCCACCGCTCGTCACGGTCACAGTATAGCTTCCGGCACTGCCCACAGTGATAGCCTGGGTAGTAGCCCCTGTAGACCAGAGGTATGTATAGCCATATCCATAGTTGGCAGTGAGGGAGACAGAGTCACCATTGCATATCGTAGTGGAGCCACTGGCCCAGATAGTAGCTGCGAGCGCACCACATGCAGATGTATCAGGAGCATACAGACTCGTCGAGTCCGCAATATTGATAGAAGGGCATGAACCATTGCTGCAACCTATTTTCACATGATACCTCAGGTGAGCCAGCGCCTCCAGGTCTACTGATGCAAAAGAACCTATACTAGTATTGACATCTGCTATTATCCGGAGCTTGTAGCTACCGGCCGGGGCTGTAGGATGGCCCTCTATGACTATCACACCATCCTCTCCGGTGGCAAAGGTATTGTTAGCCTTATTGGTACTCCAGCAGAGACCAGCGGGGAGATAGATGGAGTCAAATTTGACAGAGTTGACCGCAGCTACAGAGAATGTAGTGAAATTTTTAAAATAGATCGTGTCTGCGTAGCGACCACCAGCTGAGAGGCATGGCAGCATCGTATCTGGAGGAGATAGTCCGGGTATCACGCCTATATTCGGCGGGACCACATTTGTGCCGGCATTGCAGGAGCCAAAATAACCAGTATTCCAATAACTATAGCTACCGCCACAATTAGTGCTGATCACGGTCACTGAATCAGTGGCTGTATTAGTACCATCATATACTACTACACTGTAAGTACCTGCTGCATTCACTGTGATGTTTTGCGAGGTCTGCCCGTTGCTCCATTGATAGGTATAGCCGGCATGATATGGTGCTGCCAGTGTCTGAGAACTTCCATTGCAAAGGTAAACAGGTCCGGCAGGTGATATAGTAGCATCTACAGGGCAGCTCGTACTTACAGATATAGCTACAGGAGAGGAAGAGATGCTGCTGCTGTTAGAGCTTACGGTCACCACATAGCTACCCGAGCTGCCTACCACTATGGAGCGTGTAGTAGCCCCGGTAGACCAGAGGTAACTGTAGCCGAATCCATAATTGGCAGTGAGCCCTACAGAGTCGCCGGGGCAGAGAGTAGTGGATCCATTGACATAGATAGAAGCAGACAGCGATGCATTACAACCGCTGGTATCTGACGAGAATACACTGACCGAGTCCAACTGGTCTATTACCGGGCAGCTATTGTTGCTACAGGCCACGCGCACGTGGTAGCGCATATGAGCCAGTTGCTCCATATCCATTGCCATAAAGTTGGCGATGTTCGTATTCACATCTGCTATGATCCTGAGCTTGTAGCTACCCGGAGGCGCTACTGTAGTGCCGGATATGATGATCACGCCATCCTCGCCTGCGGCGAAAGTGTTGTTTGCTTTATTGGTACTCCAGCAGAGTCCGGCTGGCAGATAGATAGAGTCAAACTTGAATGAATTGATAGTGGCTACCGATAAAGTGCTGAAGTTTTTGAAATAGATCGTATCGTAATACCTCCCGTTGGCACTCATACATGGCAGCAGGCTATCCGGAGGTGATAGTCCAGGTATGCTGCCGGCTATAGGTGCTGAGCTGTTTGTTGCTGCATTGCACGAACTAAAATAAGAGGGATTGAAATACAGTGCAGTCTGGGCCTTGGTCGCTCCTATGCCACAAAGCATGATCAGCAGGATAGTACTAATGTTTTTCATAGAATGTTGGTTTTATAAGATTCTGTCAAGTAAAAGTAGCAATGATAAATTAGCCTCCGGAGAATTTCCTTCTTCACCTTACGCATTCAGATATTACCCTACAGATCACCATCGCAGCGTTTAGACGAAACATTGATTAGTAGGGTTGCTGATTTTACAAGATCGAAGCTAGTCATCGTACAGTCAAGAGATTGTCATATTCGGTGAATGCTCAAAATAGTATCCTATACTGGGGCAGCGGAAAGAGCCCCTGCTGATACTGCGTCACCAGGCTATTGGTGCGGGTGTCATATAGTTTGATGAAGACATTCTTGTGATTGGTCACATTCTGCACATCAAAGGAGAACTCGTGTGTGATCCGGCGCAGGCTGATACGGTAGCTGATCTTGAGGTCCAGCCTGTAGTAGACAGGATACTGCAGTGAGTACGCCTGCGCGTCTATATCTACCTCGTGCCCCTGTAGCTGGCTTTGTATTACGTCTATCGGTGTATAGTAGCGGCCACCTGCCACGGTAAATTTGCCATCCACTGCTATCACATGGCGCTTCACGCCCTTCTTGCCGCCAAAGCGGTATTCATATCCGGCGAGTGCATTGACCACATAGTGGCCATTAAAGGCTGTATTGCGCCAGACGCCGTCGCTGCCCTTATACTTTGAGTCAAAGAGAGAGGCAGTGACCAGGAAGTAATAGCCTTTGCTAAAGAACTTCTCCATGGTCAGCTCGAGGCCATAGTTTCTGCCTTGGCCTTTATTGACGAGGAAGGTATTGTTGGGCGTATTGAAAGCTGCGCCAGCATTGAGCATACTGAAGCTGCTACTCTGCCGCTCCACAGGTACATTGTCCAGATACTGAAAGTAGGCCTCCGTCCTGAGGTGAAAGTCCTTGAAGAAGACCAGATCATAGCCGAGCACTACATGGTTGCTCCTTGTGAAGCCCATATGCAGGTTAGTAGGTTTGCCGCTGCTGGCGGCGCTGGTGTCGTAGTTGTAGTAGGTAGGCAGCGGCTGTATGCCATTGTGAAGGCCATAGCCGAGGCTGAGGTACTGGCGCTCATTGATCTGGTACTTTAGTCCCAGACGCGGCTCAGCGGCTATACTATTGCTCAGCGTGAAGTACTGCGCGTGAGCACCGGCATTTAGCACGAGCCTATCACCAAACTTGTGCTGCCAGGTGAGGTAGGCCTCCATGAGGCTGCTCACCCCTTTGCCATACTTGAGCGGATAGAAGTGACCGAAGACCGAGAGGCTGTCAGAGAACTTCACATCATAGACATTGCCTATCAGGCCAGCTACTATCGTATTGCGTGCATTGAGCTTATTGCTGTACATCAGGTGGGCACTATACTTATTCTGCCGAAGTGTGACCCGGTCATAGGCAGTGATGATAGAGCGGTCCACGATATTGATGGTATCTATATTGGCCAGCTGGCGCTGATGCGAAGCGGCGATGGTCCAGCGGAAGAATGACTTTGGTGTGATGAAGTAGGTGTGAGAGAAGCCTACTACTCCCGTGCGCACACGGTTGTATATGTTCTGGTTCTCGTTTCCGTAGAGGTTGTTGGTGCTCTTGAGGTCCAGCTTGGAGCCCAGCAGGTCTATGCTACTCAGGCCACCGAGACCGAAGAGGCTGAATGTACCTGCTTTTGTGGTAGGTACATTGACCTTAAAGGACAGATCCTGATACTCCGGTGTAGCGGTACCAGTACCGAAGTTGGCGCCTAGCAGCTTGAAGAAGCCAAGGGTAGAGTAGCGATAGTTGATCAGCCAGCTGGCCTTGCTCTTCTTCTTTGCAAAGGGACCCTCGGCACCCAGCTCGATACCATTGAAGCCTATCTGCCCGAGGAACTCATACTTGTCCTTATTGCCATTGCGCATCCTGAGGTCAAAGACGCCGGAGGTAGCATTGCCATACTCTGCCGGGAAGGCTGAGGTAAAGAAGTCACTACGGGCCAGGGTATTGTTATTGAGCATGCTCACCGGGCCACCTGTACTGCCAAAGCTGGCAAAGTGATTGGGGCTGGGGATGTCTACACCATCGAGCCGCCAGAGCAGGCCCATGGGCGAGTTGCCCCGGATGATGATGTCATTGCGGGCATCGTTGGCGCCACTTACACCAGCGAAGTTGGATGCCATGCGGGCAGGGTCATTGCGGCTGCCGCTAAAGCGGCTGGTCTGCTCTACATCAAAGGACCGGGCACTGACAGTGGCAAACTCGTTCTTGGCTGCCCCCTTGCTGACTTTCTGGGTCACCTGCACCTCGCTTAGTTCATTTACCTTCTCCTCCAGCTCTATGGTGAGTTGGTTCTCCTTGCCCGCTATCACGAGTATGTCATTGGCGCCGCCATCCTTGTAGCCTATGTAGCTGACGCGGATGGAAACACGGCCCAGCGGTACACTGGTCAGGGTAAAGTAGCCCGTACTATCCGTCTGTGCGCCTATAGGCGGGTCAGAGCCGAGCACATAGACATTGGCACCTGAGATGGGATACTTAGAGTCGCGGTCCACTACCTGGCCACGGATGTTCTTGAGGTCCTGCGCCTGTACTACCAGAGCGGCAGCCAGCAGGCACAGGCAAAGCAGGCTGCGGAGACTGGTGATCACATGGGGCTTAGGTGGGTGCACAGGTCAAATATAATACACCCGGCACAGGTCTCCGAGGCCGGTCATGAGGTTTCCTTACCCCAGCCGGGAGCCTATGAGGAAGGTGATGGTAGCCACGGCCGCCGTGAGGAAGATACCCCAGAGGATATCGACGATGACCACTACCAGCGGGAAGCGGTCTACGGTGGCAAGGTTGGTCAGGTCATAGGTGGCGTAGCAGAGCAGGCCCAGTACGGCGCCATTGACCAGGGCTATGGTCCAGGCCTGGTCACGCAGGGCAGGTATCACGGCGAAGAAGAGGATGCCACCTATGTAGATGAGATAGAAGACAATAGCGGCTGCCCAGTTGGGCTTTTCGGCCAGCAGGTAGCCTAGCTTTTCCTTATAGAATGAGCGCGCTACAAAGCCGATCCAGACCATATCTATGGCAAAGAAGATAGCAGTAGCGATAAGGTAGATCCATACGGTCTTCATGTCTTTTTGGTATTTATGTAGGTGAAAGGTACAATCATTGTACCATAAGGTAAAGATACTCAACCTCCCCGATGATAGAGGTACAACGACTAAATATGGACAGCAGCTGGCTGCTGCGCTGGGCCGGCACCAGCATAGTCATAGACCCATGGCTGGTAGGCAGCGAGGTAGATGGCTTCCGCTGGTTCAATGAGCAGTGGCATACTACAGAGCCAGTGCCTCTCAGCGAGCTGGGCAGGCTGGATATGGTGCTGGTGTCCCAGCCCTACTCCGACCACTGCCATGCAGAGACCATCCGCCAGATGGACTACGGCCAGCTGGTAGCAGTGCCTCCCGCCGGCAAGCGGCTGAAGCGGGAGATAGCCGGCCTGGCTACGCAGGACATACCCGAGATCAGCCGGGGCTGGCTCACAGTGGGGCCGCTACAGCTGGCAGACCTGCTGCCTGACCGGTGGATAGACCCGATCTACCACGCCATAGCCATCAGGCATGGCGGGGAGGTGATCCTCTATGCGCCGCATGGCTTTGAGCTGAGCGGGGTGCAGCTGCGGGCGCTGGAGGGCCTGCGGGTCCGGCTGCTGATGACTACCTATAGCTGGTTTCGCATACCGGCAGTGCTGGGTGGGCTGGTCAACCCTGGCGTCAAGGCTGCCGAGGCCCTGGCGGCTCAGGTACAGCCCGACCGGATAGTCAATACGCATGACGAGCAGAAGCGCGGGCAGGGCTTCATACCAAGGGTGGCCCGGGCGGTCTATGCCGATATGGCCGAGCAGAGCAGGATAGATAGCCGGGTCATAGACCTGCCGGACTACAGGGTGGTGCAGCTCTGAGGTGGCCGGTGATAGGGCCAGCAGGCTGGGCTAGGGCAAGTTTTTCGACTATGGAGCAGGGGTGAGAGGGACGGAGGACGAGGGTCGGGGGACGGCCTGACGGAGTATGGCTGAGCCAAGTTTTCCGACTATAGAGAGCTAGGTGGCATACCCAGAAAATCCTAAGTTTTTCGACTAGGAGCGACACTCAACCTATCTGACAAGCAATCAATTACGATTTATTAATTACATTCAACTAAATACAAACACAAAACCCCTCAGTGGCTGGGCCGTGAGGGGTCAGTGTATATTTTGGACCGAGTGGTGCTACCTGTGGTTACGCAGCAGACTTGTCTACCAGCACTTTGCCACGGTAGATCAGTTTGTCTTCGCTCCAGTGTGCACGGTGGCGGAGGTGAGCCTCGCCGCTCAGTGTATCTACAGATGTAGTAGGGGCCTCAGCCTTGTAGTGAGTCCTTCTTTTGTCCCTTCTCTGCTTGGAGATCCTGTGTTTAGGATGTGGCATGACGCGTTATTTTATCTTTTTATTTAATCTTTCTTGAACTTCAACTTATTCAACTCTGCCCAGCGGGGGTCTACCTCGCCCGGCTCTATGAGCGGACTTTTCTTTAGCCTTTTGATCACCTCCTGGTTGCAGCGCGGGTCGGTACCCGGCTCCTTGCAGCCCTGCAGCTGCATAGGCAGGCAGAGGACGATGTATTCATATATCAGGTGCGCTACGTCTACATGGCTCTCATCACGTGAGATGTAGATGATCTCGTCATTGTCATTGCTGCCTTTGCTTAGCTCGTCTGAATATTTGACCAGGCACTGGAAATCTCCAAATATCTCCTTGTCAAACGCCTCCAGACAGGTATCGCAGGCCACATGGACCGTACCGTCTATATAGAATCTTAAGGTAAAGAGCGTCTCTGCTTTTTCGAACTCCAGCCGCACATTCACATGGCAGTCAGAGATAGGTGCCTCCTCAAAATGCTTAAAAAACCCGGCATCTATATGGTACTGAAACTCATGTACCCCCAGACTCAACCCCACGTACGGGATCTGAAATTCCCTCAGATTTCTCACAGCCACTATGTTTAGTCACCCCACCCCTTGTTCAGGGGTGTTTTCCAAAAAAGGATTGCAAAGATACACAAAATGTGGAAAAGTGCAAGTGGGGGAGGACAATTCTGTTTGGGTGGGGGATTTATCAGGATAGGGGGTATTAAGTAGTTAGTATTAAGTATTAAGATAATGCGACCCTCCAAACCTCTCCCGACTGTGTTAGGATCTTCGACCTAAGGGGGGCGCTATCGTTAAGCTGAAAGCTTAACTTATGGTGGGTCTAAGCTGGAAGCTTAGACCAGGGGGTGGTTCTTGTGTCTGCTCTTTCGGATTTGTAATCCGAAAGTATGCTAACCGTGGATTTAAAATCCACGGCTAGCGGAGTTCGGGATTATAAATCCCGAACAGCAGGGTTTAGTTTCTTTCTTCCGGCACAAGAACCCCACACATAACCCCACCCTGCATTCATGCGCCATACGGGGGGAATTCGCCGCATGACTTCATTAATTTATCTCTTCAGAATGAAGCTCTTCGTTTCTAGTATTAAACAAATTGTGTGCAGCTCTTATCATATTATCAAAAGCATCATCCGCATTGTCTTCATTGTAGTTGATTTCGGAAACTATATTCCCGAAATCAGTAATAGCATCTAACAATGCTTCTTCTTCGTCATTATCACTGTCAAGATATAATTCCAATATAGCTGTACTTTGAATAATGTTCGTAGTTAATTCAATTCGCCTGTCAAATTCATTAGCTTCAAGGTCACTAAGAGTATCCCACCACTTAACCATTTCACTCATGATATCAATGATTTGCTGCTTCCATTCTTTTAAGACTGTTTTTTGATATTCTAAATTGAGCTGTCTGTCCAAATTCCTTTCCTGACTTGCAATTTGCAACCGTAACTGTTGAGTCTGGTGGGCCAATTGTCTTTCAAGATTCTCCCTTGAAGACTTAATATTTCTATTAGTAACAAGATAAGTTACTATGATACTGGTTATACTTACAAGCAAAGTAATAATGGGAGATACAATTGCTACCGCGTTTTTATGCCAGAAAGACTCATTCCTTGTATAAGAATCGAGATACCGTACAATAATTGAATCTGGAATCTGTACAACGCCTAAAGTCATTTTACAGGCGAACAAGCAAGCATAGGTCTGAATCATTTCTATTTTTTTGATTGAATAATAGTGTTCTTGTCTATTGACATCACTGGCATTCTAACTACAAAGGAATCCAAACGCCTATTGACATCATCAATTTTTGCTGCATTTCTATAATAGTTTGCTCCAGCAAAGTATGTTGAAATTGCACTTATAATAAGAGGCACCCAGAATAGATATTTGGCCCATTCTTCAAAAAAGAATTTGAGTTTATCCTTTCTGTTCTTCTTTCTATAACCGCCGTTCTCAATGAAGTTTATTCCTTTAAAAGTGATTCTATATTTAACCTTATGACCCCAATGTGGCTCACTATGCTCGGTCACATATCCTTCATCCCTTAAGAAGGTTAAAATCAGAGGAATCTGCGCAAACAAATCTTCCATATACTCTTTTCGTATTGCCCCATAGATTTCCATATCCTCCCTATATGCTCCCGTTTTGAATCCTGGCGGAATGCTTGTAACACTGCTTCCATTCTCAAACTCAGTAATGGTAATTTTATGTGCCTCTGTGTATTTTTCGTTCAGATAACGAAGCACTTTATCTAGCTTTTCATCTGTGGATAGTGTCCCTTGGCTCATAGATTTTCTTTAAGGAATCAATTTGCTTTTCTATTTGTTCTATTCTCTTATCCGATTTGGAATCCTTGTAAGCTGAATATGGAATGGTCCACAAAAAAGTAACTCCACTAATTATTAACGACACCCACCAAAATTTTGAATTTTGATACTGATTGTTTTTTAACTCCTTCTCTTTCTTTTCCTCCTTCTCTTTCTCCTTAAGCTTCTGGTCTTTGATTTCTTTGTACTTATAATAACCTTCAAGTGCAAAACTGCAACCAAGCGGAGTTAACTTTACCGAATGCATCACTTCATCAAAGTCAAGAAGCTTGTCACTTTGCAAGGAATCTACAACAGCTCTTACATCCTTAACACATTGTCCTGTTTCCTTTATTCGGTTTTTGTTCAATTGTAAGTCAGACATCATTTGAGAATAGTTGCACTCCTGACCACTTTCTTTACTGATATACTGTAGGATGGTGTCCTTATCTTCGTATTCTTGATTCATTTGTATTCTTTAACGTTAGTTTGTCCAATTCTAAATTTAAGATATTTCTATTGCGTGTTAACCTTGGCTAACAAGAGAAACAATCCAATAACTAAGATTGAGTAAACCAATAGCTCAATTACGCGCATACCTTTCAACTCTTTATTGGGTTCAAGTATGGCATCAATAATTGGCACAAATGCTTTCGCTTTAGCGGAAATAAAGACACTAATAATTAATGGAATTAATATCCAGACCACTTGATTCATAAAAATGGCTTTAATAGACATAGTTATATCAGCAACTTTATTTAAAACTTTAAAAAGCTGAAATAATTAAGTCTTGAGTTAGAATTTGCGAATACTATACCAGAAACACTTTTCTGGATATTAAACGATTTCTTGTTATTAGAAGTCTATTTCTGAACGGAACGGAAATCAGCTCAGACGATGTAAAGGTTAAAAGGAAATTCAAATATTCCAACGTTTTTGAATCAAATAATTTTCAAAATGTGCAAATGTGTTTATGATTGTTTATAGCTGTTTATGGAGCGGTTACACGCTCAAGGCTCACACACTCCATTGCAACCATAGTATTCTTAAAACACTTATAAACACTTGTATCGACACTTGTGAAACTCATAGCGAAATTCAACCCTGTTTCCTTCTTCAGTTTGGCTACCTTCTTATTCTCTATTTCCTCATAATATTGCCTGCCGCTATATCGAAAAGTACAGCTACCTAGAGGTAAAATCACATCTACATATTCAGCGTTCATCATTGCTACTTCTATAGATGCAATATCAATATCGCTTCCTTTATACTTTAACCAAGACCTATCTGCATCAGACTTACTAATCTTACCAAAAGGGGGATTGTTAATGATACAGTCAATCTTTCCATACTTTGCCTTTATACCATCCCAAAGGCTTTTATCAAAAATATCCCCGTTTATCCAGTCAACATTGGGTGGCTTTTTGATTTTTGCCTATCTGCCGGCAGGTCGCAAAGCCGCTTTTTGATTTTAACCTTCCCGCAATCCACATCCCTTATATTTGCCGGTATGAGAAAGATCATGACATGCCTGCTGCTGGCGGCGGCGGCGATGGTATCGGCACAGGCGGTGGCTCCGGTCACGATACTTGAGAGCGGCCACTCGCACAATGACTATACGCACGAGCATCCGCTGATGGATGCGCTGCAGTACGGCTACAAGTCTATAGAGATAGATGTGTGGCTGCATAAAGGCAAGCTGATAGTAGACCACAACGGGCTGGCGCTGGATAGCGGCAAGAAGGATATAGAGGAGCTGTACCTGCGCCCCATACAGGAGCGCGTGCAGGCCAATCATGGTCAGGTGTACGTGGGCGATACGACGCCGACCATCTTTATGGTCGAGTTTAAAAATGACCCGGAGGCGGGCTATGCAGTGCTCAAGGAGCTGATAGCGAAGTACAAGGGGCTCTTTGCCGACCGGCTGGGCCGCGGCGGGCCTATCAAGCTGCTGATCACGGGCAACAGGCCATGGAAGAGCCTGTATACGGACCGGGAACTCTACATCACGGCAGACGGGGCCATCAGCCAGGCGGCAGACTCGGTGCCGCCTCATATCATAGAGCGGGTGAGCGATCCGTATGGGAGCCACTTCACCTGGCGCGGGCGCGGGCCGATGCCTAAGAAGCAGCGCGCACGGCTGGATGCGCTGGTGAAGACCGCCCATGACCACGGGCGTCAGATACGCTTCTACGCCGCACCGGAAGATGAAAATGTATGGCGCACCCTGCTGGACGCCGGGGTAGACTGGGTGAATGCGGACGACCTGCCGCGCTTTGCCACATTCTACAAAGAATATATACGTATGAACGGTAAACCGAAAAACTGCCACTGTGTAAGGTGGTAAATATATTTGCGTCAAAGTTTTATAGTCTGCTGAAATAGGTTTTAACTTTGTGTAACAAAATTAACACCTCCCCAATGGATTGTTGTGATTGTCGCTACGGCGGCAGTGTTTTGATCTCTCGTTTTTCCTCATCTACATCAGGAGCTATACATGTCAGACCATAATGACCTGCACAAACTAAGTGCTGCAGGTGTACTGATCACTCTGGGCATCATCTTCGGAGATATCGGTACCTCGCCTATATACGTTCTCAGCGCCATCATACACGGCAAGGCCCTCTCGCAGGAGCTCATCTTCGGCGGGCTGTCATGTGTTTTCTGGACGCTGATGATCGTCACCACCTTCAAGTATGTGCACCTGGCCCTCGATGCGGACAACCGCGGTGAGGGGGGCATCTTTGCGCTCTATGCGCTGGTGCGGCGGTACAAGGTGCAGTGGACCATCTTCCCGGCGCTGATAGGCTGCGCGAGCCTGATAGCAGACGGCTTTATCACCCCGCCTATCTCTATCTCCTCTGCCGTAGAGGGCCTGCGCCTGATCAATCCTAACATCACTACCGTGGTGCCTATCGTGATAGCCATTCTGATAGGGCTGTTTGTCTTCCAGCAGTTTGGTACCCGTGTGGTAGGGGGCATCTTTGGCCCGGTCATGACCATCTGGTTTATCATGATAGCCACGCTGGGTGTGATGCAGATCGTCAAGCACCCTGTGGTGCTGCAGGCGCTGAATCCATATTGGGCTATCCATCTGCTCACAGTGTATCCGGGTGGCTTCTGGCTGCTGGGGGCGGTCTTCCTCTGTACTACGGGTGGCGAGGCGCTGTACTCTGACCTGGGCCACTGTGGCAAGCTGAACATCCGCGTGAGCTGGGCCTTTGTGCTCGGCTGCCTGCTGCTCAATTATTTTGGCCAGTCGGCCTTCCTGCTGGACTGTATGAGCCATGGCACTGTGACCGAGATCCCATTTTATGATATGATGCCGAAGTGGTTTCTGCCGATAGGTGTGGCCGTGGCTACGATGGCGGCGATCATTGCCTCGCAGGCATTGATCACGGGCTGCTTTACCCTGGTGAATGAGGCCATGAAGCTGCGCCTCTGGCCAAACCTGAAGGTGATCTATCCTACTCAGCACCAGGGCCAGATGTACATCCCGTTCATCAACTGGTTCCTGTTCTTTGGCTGCGTGGCGGTGGTGTTCATCTTCCAGGAGTCGGCACGGATGGATGCCGCCTACGGCCTGGCCATCATGCTGAATATGCTCATGACCACTGCCCTGCTGGTGTACCTGAAATATATCCAGCGCAAACCACTGATAATGGTAGTGGGGCTGGCGGTTTTCCTCTACACGGTAGAGGGCGCGTTCTTTGTGTCCAACCTGGAGAAATTCCCGCATGGGGGCTGGTTCACGTTTATGATAGCGGTAGCGCTCTTTGGGGTGATGTATGTATTCTACCAGGCGCGCCTGCTGCGCAAGAAGCATACGGAGTTTGTAGAAGTGAAGGACTATATCGCTCCACTCAAAGACCTGATGAAGGATGAGACCATAGCCAAGGAAGCCAATAACCTGGTGTACCTCAGCATGGCCAATGACAAGAGCCATATCGACTCTAATATCATCTACTCGATCTTCCGCAAGCGGCCTAAGCGGGCGGACATTTACTGGTTCGTACACGTAGATATCACCAATGAGCCGTATGGCATCACCTATGGAGTGGATACGATCATACCACGCAGGTGCTTCTTTGTGAAGCTGTCTTTTGGATTTAAGGTGGAGCATAAGGTGAACCTGATGTTCAAGAAGATAGTGGAGGAGATGGTGGCCAGCGGTGAGGTGGATGAACTGTCTCACTATCCATCGCTACGCAAATACAATATGCCGGCAGACTTCAAATTTATCATCCTCAATACCCGTGTGGCGATAGATGATGCGCTGACGCCATTTGAGCAGTTTGTGGTGAAATTTTACCGCATGATCAAGTCTATCAGCCTCTCCACTCCAGAGGACTTTGGCCTGGAGCTGACCAACGTGGAGGAGGAGATGGTGCCCATCCGCATCAAGGGGGCCAAGCAGATCAAGCTGGAGCGGGTGTAGTTTTGTATTCTTAGCTAGCACGGTGCTCCGATTTACCCCTCTAAATCTCCCCTGAAACAGGGGAGACTTTAACAGCCAATATCCTACACATACTTCGCCCTTTGGGGCTGGATGCAACTTATTACACAGATTTTTGTGGCTTGTGGTTTGTATGACCATCTTGAAATGATGTGTCATGACACGGGCTTTCTTTCTCAGTTTATTGCTCTGTATGGTGTCGGTGGTGTTTGCACAGACGGGGCAGCGTTCCATACTTTTTAGAAATCATAATGAGCCTCTCATGGCTATGAATGCGCCTGCGAACCTCAGCAGGATACAGCTGGCAGACTCCGGCGGCCAGACAGCTAACTATAATAGCTCAGAATACAGGTTTGGGCGCAAGCAGAGAAACGGGGGCATCGCGCTCACGGTGATAGGGAGCGTCTTTGCGGTAGGCGGGTCGGTGCTGCTGGCTACCGGTGTACCTGCGCTGAAACGGGATATCAATGGCAGTAATACGCCGGTGCGCGACTATGTGGTGCACGGTGCGGAGGTAGGTGGTGGCGGACTGGGGCTGCTAGTGGGTACTCCCCTTCTCATATCAGGCATCGTCAAGATCGTAAAAGGAACGAAAGCCATGAAGCGTGCAGCGCCGGGCTACTAGGCCTGCTGCCGCGTCTCCCTCAGGTAGGTGACCAGGTCTGTGCTGGTCAATACTTCATTCTCGGGTTTCTCCGTCCAGCCGTTTGCACGGAGCATGGTGATGATCTGGCCGCGGTGAAAGGTGCCATGATTGACCACGTGGTAGATGATTTCCTCTACGGTGTTTGAGAATGGCTTGCCTGCGGTATTGCGATAGTCTATCTGCTGATGCAAATAATCCAAGCCTTGGGCCTCAATATATTCTTTAAACTCTACCCCGCTCTGCAGCCAGCCGGCGAGCAATTCCTCTTTACCGCCATGGAAATTCTTTGATGGCCACTCGGTGATGCTGATGCCATGAAGGCGTTTGAACCAGGCTATCTCGGCGTCCCAGATATGGAGGATGGTTTTCTCTATCGTATTGAAGCTGCTGGGGGTTTCTTTTCGCAGCAGTGATTCGTCAGCCTTTTCCAATATTTGTGATAACTTGGTAGTAGCCCAGATGGTGTAGCCGAGATGGTCGGAGAGGGTATACATGAAAATGGTATTAAGTATTAAGACAGATACAAAATCAGATAGTAATAGCTCTATGAGTAAAGGTAAGAAAGATCTAAAGTTCGCATCACTGACGGCACAGGACAATGCGCCAGTAGATGAATATATAATGCCGCATACAGCGCCGCTGTATCTCTCATCTACATACATCTACGAGTCTCCGGAGAAGGCGCAGGAAGTATTTAAAGGGAAAGAGAAGGCCTATATCTATTCCCGCTGGAGCCACCCCAATGCGGAACTGGCGGAGCGCAAGATAGAGCAACTGGAATCGTACGGGACGAACAGTGATTGTAAATCGCTGCTCTTCTCCTCAGGTATGGCGGCTATCTCGGCGGTCTTTCAGGCCATAGTGAGGCCGGGCGACTCGCTGCTGGTGCAGGGCAATATCTACGGCACTACCATAGACTATGTCAATCATATAGCCCAGCAGTACGGGCTGAAAGTGTACTACGCCGACCTGCATCAGCTGGATAAGGTAGAAGCGATACTCAAGAAAGACAAAAAAGTAAGGCTGCTCTATGCAGAGTCGCCGTCAAATCCTACCATCAACTGCTATGACCTCAAGGCGCTCGCTACACTAGCGCATAAGTATAAAACGAAGATGGTGGTGGATAATACTTTCGCCTCTCCGTACCTGCAGCGGCCGCTGGCGCTGGGGGTAGACATTGTGATACACTCCTCTACCAAATACCTGAATGGACACGGCACAGGACTGAGCGGTGTGGTGACCGGGGCTGATGTGAAATTTGTAGAGAAAGATATCTGGACCATACGTAAACTGCACGGATCTATCATCTCTCCCTTTGATGCCTGGCTGCTAAACCTGGGAATGAAAACCCTGAGCCTGCGCATGGAGCAGCACTGCAGCAATGCGATGGAAATAGCTGAGTGGCTGAGTAAACATAAAGCCATCTCAAAGGTCAACTACCTCGGTCTGCCCTCGCACCCTGACCACGAGCTGGCCAAGAAGCAAATGAAGCGCTACGGCGGTGTGATCAGCTTTGAGATGAAGAAGGGATACAAGGCCGGTGAGCAGCTGATGAAGCGGCTGAAGTTCTGCAAACTGACGGCCTCTCTGGGCACTACGGATACACTGATCCAGCATCCTGCCTCTATGTCACACTACTTTGTGCCAAAGGAGCAGCGCGAGAAGTTTGGTATCACAGATGGGCTGGTGCGCCTGTCTGTGGGGATAGAGGATGTGCAGGACATCATCGCAGATCTGGAGCAGGCTTTGAGTAAATAAATAACGAAGACTATGGATTTTGGAAAGGTAGATGACCTCAGCAAAGTAAAATTTAAACTCCCCGCAGATCATGCGAGCACGGAGCAGCTACTGGCGTCTCTGAAGAAAAAGAAAACCGCACCTCATGTCTACGCCGGCTGCGCCAAGTGGGGCCGCAAGGAGTGGCTGGGATCACTGTACCCCAAGAAAACCAAGGAGGCCGACTTCCTTAAGTTCTACGTAAAAGAGTTCAACAGCATCGAGCTCAATGCGATGTTCTATCGCGTCTTCCCAAAGAGTACGGTAGAGAAGTGGGCCAGCTTCGCAGATGACAATTTCCGCTTTGCGCCCAAGATGCCACAGATCGTCACGCACATCCGCCGGCTGAAAAATGTAGAGAAAGATACGGAGGCCATACTGGAAAGCTTTTCCGGTTTCGGTGACAAGATGGGCCACTGCTTCATGCAGTTTGATGACCGCTTCGCACCCAATGCAGCCAACATAGACAACCTCTATAAATATCTCCAATCACTCCCCAAGGATTTCAAAGTAGCCGTAGAGTTTCGCCACCCTGATTGGTTTCAGGATAAAGTAGAAGCAGAGGAGGGCTGGGACATGCTCCGCCAGGTCAAAGCCTCTACAGTGATCACCGATACTGCGGGCCGCCGCGATGCGCTGCATATGCGGCTCACCACACCAACGGCATTCGTACGCTATGTAGGCAATGACGGCGATCCCACAGACTACAAGCGCATGGACGACTGGGCCAAGCGCCTGGCCAAATGGATCGATGCCGGCGTAGACACCGTATACTTCTTCATGCATACACACGAGGAGAAGAACAGCCCTACTCTCTGCAAATACAGTATCGAGAAGATCAACAAGGAGGCGGGGCTGAACATCCCGATACCAAAGCTGTTAGATGATAGTGATGGAAAACTTTTCTGATACATCGAATTCCTTCCTCTATTGCGGGCTGGCTGTATGGATCTTTCAGACGCTGCTCTATATCGTAGCCCTGGTCAAAAGGAAAAATGATCTGGCAGATATAGGCTGGCCGTTTGGCTTTGTGATAGTAGGCATAGTAGCCTGCATCTGGCGTGGTACGACACCAGACCCCGACTGGTCTAGTCAATATACAATTCTGGCATTTGTATCTCTCTGGGGGTTGCGGCTCGGCACCTATCTTTTCACACGAAACTGGTCGAAACCCGAAGACTGGCGCTATGCGAAATGGAGAGAGGAATGGGGAAGGAATGTTTACTGGCGTTCTTATCTGCAGGTCTTCCTCCTGCAAGGCATCTTGATGCTGATCATTGCTTCCCCAGTTGTGCTAGTGTTTGCTAGTCCGATAGATTTCCAGGAGCACCACTATATGCGCTGGTCAGTATCTGTTCTTTTTGCCGTAAGCGTAGTACTCTGGCTCCTCGGCTTTTTCTTCGAAGCCGTCGGCGACTACCAACTCGCCCAATTCAAAAAAGACCCCGCTAACAAAGGCAAGGTCATGCGCTACGGAGTCTGGCAGTACACGCGCCATCCCAACTACTTTGGTGAAGCATCTATGTGGTGGGGCATCTTCCTGCTGAGCTGCGTATCTGCACATGGTGTGATAGATATACTGCTACGTGCTATCGGACCTGCTACCATCACCTTCCTCCTTCTCCGTGTCTCCGGAGTCACCATGCTGGAGAGCAAATACAAAGGCAATAAAGAATACGAGGACTATCAAAAAAGGACCAGCGCCTTCATACCTCTGCCCACAAAAAAGGGGGCCGTATAGTGCCCCCATTTAAGAGATTTTCAAAGTGGATGATCTTATGTCCTATCTGCTCGTGGACTCCAACTGTGCCTGACGCACCTTATTGAGCTCGGTGAGGCGGGAGCTGAAGAACACAAATACCAGTAGCGTAGCGCAAAAAGCCAGCAGTAAGACATTCATAGCGGTGGTTGACTTCATGAGGGTAACTTATATTACTGTAACGTAAACATATCCGTTTTAGTGGCTGCAATAGTCATGCTAGTGTCATTACTTTCCCACAGCAAAACATGGCCACCGTGCTGTCCATGCAGTGACAAATAATTTGGCAGGGTTTGTGCTAACGCTCGTGAGCAGGATATATTGGACAGTGATCTAAACACTATCGTGGAATGTATCCCTGATCTGACTCGTAGCCCGGGAAACAAGTATCGGAAAGAGATAAAAGTTATCCCGATCAGATTTTTAATCCGTGTTAAGACGCCTTTTCCTCAGGCGTGTAGCAGAGGCTATCCGATCTTGTCAAACTTAGTATACGGCACCAGGGCTGCAGGGATCTTGATACCATCTTTGGTCTGGTGGTTTTCCAGCAGTGATGCTACGATACGTGGCAGGGCCAGGGCGCTGCCATTCAGTGAGTGTGCCAGGCGCACCTTCTTGTTTTCATCGCGGAAGCGTGCCTTGAGTCTATTGGTCTGGAAGGTCTCAAAGTTTGAAACAGAGCTCACCTCCAGCCAGCGCTGCTGTGCCGTGCTATATACCTCAAAGTCATACGTGAGCGCAGAGGCGAAGCCCATATCACCGCCACAGAGGCGCAGGATACGGTATGGCAGTTCCAGTTTTTGCAGCAGCACCTCTACATGCTTCACCATATCTTCCAGCACCTCGTATGATTTGTCCGGGTGTACTATCTGTACTATCTCCACTTTCTCAAACTGATGTAGGCGGTTCAGGCCGCGTACGTCCTTGCCATAGCTACCAGCCTCACGGCGGAAGCATGGGCTGTAAGCGGTATTCTTTTTAGGCAGGTCCTTCTCGTCTATGATCTCGTCGCGATAGATATTGGTCACTGGTACCTCCGCAGTAGGTATCAGGTAGAAATCATCCTCCGTAGCGTGATACATCTGGCCCTCCTTGTCAGGCAGCTGGCCTGTGCCGAATCCCGAATCTTTATTGACCATATACGGGGGTATCACCTCGTCATAGCCTGCCTCTATAGCATGATCCAGAAAGAAGCTCACGAGCGCACGCTGTAGCTTGGCTCCTTTACCTTTGTACACAGGAAAGCCCGCGCCGGTGATCTTCACACCCAGCTCGAGATCAAAGAGGTCATACTTCTTGGCTATGTCCCAGTGTGGCAGCGCACCCTCATGCAGGGTAGGTATCTCGCCCACCTGCTTTACTACTTCATTGTCTTCTGGTGTCTTGCCCTCGGGCACAGAGCTGTGCGGCAGGTTAGGCAGTTTCACGAGGATATCCTTCTGGTCATTTTCCAGTTTGGTCAGTTGCTCATTGAGCTTTGCAGATTCTTCTTTCAGTCCGCCGGCTTGTGCTTTCTTTTGGTCAGCTTCGTCTTTTTTACCAGACTTAAATAGCTCACCTATTTCCTTGGCCAGTGCGTTTTCTTTGCCACGTATTTCTTCCAGAGATAGCTGCACTTTGCGGCGCTGCTCATCTACCTGTAGCAGCTCGTCTACCAGTTGTATGTCTTTAAATTGCTTCTTCGCCAAGGCTTTCTTCACCTGGTCCGGCTGGGTCCGTATGATGTTGATCTCTATCATATTCGCGTACGCGTTTAGGTCGGCAAAGATAAATTTTTACAGCACACCTCACCGATAGCAGTAGCAGGCGTATTCACAACAGACCGATCTAACTATTAGCGACGCACAAACCGTCTTCCAGACAATAGGCGCTTCCCTCTCCCTCGGAGAGGGAAGCTGCCGAAGACTGATGGGTGAGGTCGGCTGTTAAATCCCCTTTGGATATTTAGGGGCCGTTTGGCTGTTTCAAAAGGAATCTTTAATATTGTAACGCAATACGCAAACACTCACGCGCATTCCGTTTCCCTTTATTCAGATCGAAGCGACCAAGACCAACCAACGTAAGTGTTTTTTTCTTTCACTTGTTATCATTCCTCCGAAACAACTATTGCCGCGTACGGCAAGGCTTTCTAAAAACATAAAACATACGTATGTACGACATTCTCCAGCTCAATGAGATGATCCTGCCGGAACTCACTGATATAGCTGACAAACTGAAGATCAAAGGAGCTGCCAAGCTCGAAAAGTCTGATCTGATCCACAAAATACTCGACGCACAGGCTCTTATAGACGCTCCGGATGGAGACGATAAGCCGATATCTGAGAAAGCACGCCGCCCACGCACCCGCAAACCTGTAAAAGGCGAAAAGCCGAATGCACCAGAAGCAGCCGTAGAAGAACCTAAAAAAGAAGAAACCTCTGCACCAGTAGCCGAAGAAGTAAAAGCACCGGCGCCTGCCCCGCAGAAAAGAGAAGAACGCAAGCCACAGCAGCAGCAGCAAGACAGGCCGCAGCAGGAGCGTAAGCAACATCAAAACAAGCAAGAACACAAACCAAAGGCACAGGCCGAGCAGCCAGTGACCAACGCCATGCCGACACCGGAGGCAGAGGCTCAGGCTACAGACGGACAGCAGCAGCCACAGCCAGAGGTAGAGGGCAATACTGATGTGCAGCAAGGCGAGCGCCCGCAGAATCAGTACCAAAACCAGCACCAATACAACAATCAACAGGCTCAATGGCGCAACCGTCAGGGCCAGGAGATATTCAGCGTAGAGACAGATGCGATCATAGAGGGTGAGGGTGTACTGGAGATGATGCCGGATGGCTATGGCTTCCTGCGCTCATCTGACTACTGCTACCTGTCGTCACCAGATGATATCTACGTCTCTCCATCACAGATCAAACTCTTCGGCCTCAAAACCGGTGACACTGTAAAGGGCTACATCCGCCCTCCTAAGGTGGGTGAGAAGTACTTCGCGCTGCTGAAGGTGGATACCATCAACGGCCGCCTGCCGGAGGATATCCGCGACCGTGTAGGATTTGATTACCTCACGCCACTCTTCCCAGAGGAGAAGCTGACGCTGACTACTACACATGACCGTCTCAGCACACGTATCATAGATCTCTTCACGCCTATCGGCAAAGGCCAGCGTGCGATGATCGTAGCGCAGCCCAAGGTAGGTAAGACTACGATCCTGAAAGACATCGCAAACGCCATCGCTACCAATCACCCTGAGGTCTACCTCATCGTCCTGCTCATAGATGAGCGTCCGGAGGAGGTGACAGATATGGAGCGCAGCGTACGCGCAGAGGTCATCGCCTCTACATTCGACGAGCCGGCAGACAAGCACGTGAAAGTATCTACCGTAGTACTCCAGAAGGCCAAGCGCCTGGTAGAGTGCGGCCACGATGTAGTGATCCTGCTCGACTCTATTACCCGTCTGGCCCGTGCGCACAATACCGTAGCCCCATCATCCGGCAAGGTACTCTCTGGCGGTGTGGAGGCCAATGCGATGCAGAAGCCAAAGCAGTTCTTCGGCGCTGCGCGCAAGATAGAGCATGGCGGCTCACTGACCATCATCGCCACGGCGCTGATCGAGACCGGCTCTAAGATGGATGAAGTGATCTTCGAGGAATTTAAGGGAACGGGCAACATGGAGCTCACCCTGGACCGCAAACTGGCCAACAAGCGTATCTATCCGGCCATAGACATCGTATCATCCAGCACGCGTAAGGATGACCTCCTGCTCGGCCGCGAGGTAACCGCCCGTATGAACGTCCTCCGCAACTATATCGCAGACATGAAGCCGGAAGAAGCCATGCAGTTTCTCCTCCAGCACATGCGCGGCACCAAGACCAATGAAGAGTTCCTCGTGTCGATGAATTCGTAATTACACACCAAACAATATTTCAAAAGCCCTACCGAATCCGGTGGGGCTTTTCTAATAGGATAAGAATGAATAATATTAATTGGTCACTGGAGTGTATATTGTAACTAGGCGATTTGCGAATCCTGCCAGAAAAGGAGAAAATATGCCATTATTTAAATAATTTGCAATGTCGGATTCGTACCTCTCATTTATATATAATCTGGAATTTTCTGCGCCTTCATCGGTTCTTGAAGTGATGCCCTCTGCATTTAAATGACCAATAAGATCATGTAATTCTATAATTTTATGATGGAATTTAGGCTGAATTCTTCGCTTTATCTTCACCTTCTCAAATTGATTATTAGGTCTAAGTAATGAAAAAAGATTTCTTAAATCTTTTACAATTAAAAGCCCCAGATCCTTTCCAACGTATTCAATTTCCTTAAGAAAGTCTGTTAATTGAAAATCAATTTTATTACTTTGATCAAAATGACGGATTCTAAACTGGGTTTCTTTGTGTTTTACTAATGGAATATTAGTTATGGTACTATACAGCAATAGTGTTGAGTCATTGGCTTTACATCTTAAGAAACTGGAGTAGTTATTGATGTAACTTTCAGTTATCACCAAATTTGAAAAGTCGAAAACAAGTTGATTACTATCGTCCGATGTTGTAATGTCGCACAGGCATAATCCTTGAATTTCGTCCTTACCGAATAACTCCTTCATAATTCTAGTATTCGATTCTATATCTGGTCTTTGAGCCTTGTAATGAATCTTCAATGCAGTTATAAATAAAGAACTAATAGCCTTGCATTTCTTTTCAAAGAAAATTTGTGTGGAATCAAATTCTCGGATCGCACTTATTAAAGTAACAATATTTAAAATCAGTTTATCGGATAGAGTTTCAAATCTTGTTGCAACTTCTTGGGTAAAGTTCGAATCATATCTTGTATGATTAACCAAAATATTAATGCAATCAACATTGGGATTGTAAGGGGTCATGTCTAACAGGTTAGAAACAATTAGACTTTTAAAATAATCCTTAAAAAAATCATATTTAAAGGAAATGCATTCATCAGAGACGAAAAGAATAGGATGAGACAGCATACTTTCATAACTGATATTAGATGACCCATCGTAGGTTTTGTTATAAGTAATCTCAAATTTTTCTTTTGTGGTCTTTGCATTCTCTGATTCAGGATTGTCAAGCGTAAGTTGAATAAATAATTTTATTTGTTCATCAACGTTGCTATATCCCTGACGTATTATTTCCCTCAGGCAGATTTTATAAAAAATATAATCCGAAAAATTGGAAGGCTTTAATATTTCAGAAAAAAACAGTTTTTCATCTTGCTTCTCGTCCAATGCAGCATTTGAAGATTTAATGTCCAATTGATTATCTACAACTTCCAATATAAATGGAATAAATTCATACTGAGACTCAGCAGTTGGTTTAGTAAACATTTTAGCCAACTCAATGCAATGTTTTGCTCTTCTATCGTTACCTGGATATTTTCTAAGGAAAAAGTCAGTAGCTCGCTCCTCATTAAACGGCAGTATCTCAAATGTCCTTATTTTATCAGATTGTTCTATCGTAACCTTATTCCAGAAATAATCCCGACATGTAATTACTATTTTGCCGTACCCTAAATTGTTTGTCGCATCTATTATATCTAAGATAAACTCTTCCAAATCGAAAATGTCGTTGCGGAAAATTAATTCATCAAGTCCATCGAGAATAAATAGGATATTTCCGTTATCGAAGTTTAATTCAAACTCCTTCTCATTTAAACTCTCTTGATCTGAATAAAGTTTATACAGATCGTAAAGGCTAGTGATTCGAATATTGCTTAACTCTCTTACAAACGAACTCAATTCTATAAAGATACAATGTCCCGTATTTGGCTTCTGTTGAAAAAACTCATATTTAAGACTATTAGCTACTGTTGTTTTACCTATGCCACCAGACCCTTTAAGAACTAGAATAGGGATATTGGGCAAATGTAGCCAATTGATCAACGTGCTATATTCCCTAAGCTCATCATTTTTTAGGAATAAAGGGCTAATAAAAAGTTGCTGCTTGACCGGAAGTTCCCGCTTTCCCTTTAATTTCTTTTTTAATGAATACTCCCAAATAAATTCATCAGTGTACCAAATATTTTTGGGTTTGAATTTTTCTCTAAAATTATCCTTCCTTCTCTCAAAATCTTTTTGAGAATAATCTTTAATTAAAAGGATTGTAAAGCGCCTATTTTTGAGGATATAGTCGTGGCGTTCTTTGAAAATCTCATATGTCTGATCCTTATTACCTCTTTTTTGAAAGCAGAGGAAGTAGAATTCTGATCCTGTAATATCATTCGTACTCTTAAACAATTTATAACCCAAACTGACATCTTGATCTATCAATTCAAGGTCTGTTTCTTCCATAACCGTCTTCAAAACATCTTCAAATGCACTGTATTCGACTTGTTGGCAAAGCTTAATTTTATTGAAAATTTCTTCAAGAATTAAATCTTCCTCCTTTAGAGTAACATACGTATAATTAGATAATTTGTGCCTACTGAGATACGGCTTTATATTGAAATCTTCAATTTGAAAATTTAGGATTTTCGCTTTTTTCTTCTGAGAGTATTCTAAAATTGAACACTTATAAGGGCCTTCAAACTTTTCGAAATAACGCTTCGATAAAAACGTACAACAAAAGTAAGGTATGATGTCAGATTCTCCAATTTCATTATTGTAATCCAGAGATGGCCTTATGTGATTGAAATGACTATCGGTTTGAAGCTGTCGAGAGCTATGAATGACTCTAATTTTATTATTAATGAGTGCAGAAATTATTGGTTTCAGTTTCTTATAGTCGTCTTCGCAAAAAGAAAGAAAAATAGTAGCCCGAAAAGTATCTATTACAACAATTGCCTTCCACAAATCACCAAGATAAATTTCTAAGTTTTCTAAGATTCTCCTCTTTTTAACGACATCCATAATGTTTACGATGTCACGATATAGCTGTTCAAAATCTACCAACTCAATTTTTAAAGAATCTATTTGCTCTTTGGAGCAAATGGATTTGGAAATAACATGCTCTTTTATTTTAGTTAAGTTAATTTCCTTACAATCCTTCAAAAAGAAAAAGATAAGCCTATCATAAGTCTTATCGAGTTTGTGCAAATAAAATTTTTCAATTGTTCTTTTAACCTTATCAGAGGTGTTGTTTGCAGTAACTTGAACAGATATTTTCAAATCATTATCTACCAAATCGACAGCAGGCGCATTTGCTGCGAAAATATTATTAGCGTTCTCTAGGTTCCAATCATAAATATCATTTAACAACGACCCGACAACGTTTTCGGCTTCAATATTTATGGATAACTCATTGTTAGCAGTAAGAGTTGATATTTTAGCCTTAAAGGCGCTTAGAAGCTCAGATATTTTAGTATTCATAAAAAATTAGCTGTCTATCTTATTTATTAATCGGTGGATGTGCATTGGCAAATGTAATATATAACAGATGGCTATGTATCCCCTTTTTAGGTTAACCATTTATAGGTATATAAAGTGATACTATAGAACTCACGGGTATTGAAAAGGCCGCCAAGATGTTTTTATTTTTCTACCGCCATTTGTCGCGCGTTTCCAACGCGTGACTCCTCTGCTTTGCGTTTATAACGCAACTCTCACGCACACCTCCCCAAAAAATACCCATTCTCAAACCTGATAGCCGGCAGGTCTTTGGGAGGCGCCCCCTTGTAGTATGGCAGCGGCTCACGCAGCGGCTGGTCGGGGTGCTTTTGATTGTACTTAGCCTGCATATGGCGCGAGCGCGCGGCATCGTGTATCGGGCCGTTGTAGGCAGTTTCTTTTTTCACCGGAGGTGCTGTAGCCTGACGCTGCGGTGTAGGAGCGCTGGATGCAGCCGACGCGGGCTCGCTCACCAGTTCCTGGTCTATATAGCTGTGGTCTACCGTCTGTGTGGTCTCTTCCTTCTCCCGGCACCAGCCATAGTGGTGCCGCAGCGCAAACATCCCCACCCGCTCCGGCATCTCCTTATTCGCCATCTTCACAAAGATGCGGCTCTCAAAGCGCTGCATGATCTGCTTCATCAGGTCCAGTATCTCTGCGCGCCGGCGCCACTTGCTGCGCCAGTAGCGCCATACATCATCGTAGGTGCCCACAGCGCTCAGCACCTGGCCGAGGTAGAGGTAGGTAGGGTCTTGGGAGAGTTGGTCTATCGTAGCGAGGGTGCGGAAGGTGCGCTCCAGCGTCCATTTTTCGGCGTAGGCATTGCCTGTAGCAGCTGACATAGGTAGTGTTTTTGATCCGGTGCAAACATAGCCAATAGCAGTCTTTTTTAGCCTCTTATTTATTCACAAAAAGGCTCTTAAATAACTGTATTACAGCTACTTGCATGAAGTTTGATAGCCAGTCATTTAAGTAGAGTTGATCACCGCCGCACCTGACCAGATCATCACCACCCTTATCTATCTCATTGTATCTCATACGTGCCCGTGGTATTCTTTCGCTCCGCTCCCACATCCTCTGCCCCCCATCAGTCGGAAAACTTGCTGCGGCTATAGTTGGGTAGGGTCAGGTCGCGACCTGACCCTACCCAACTATAGCTCCCGACTCCCCTTATCAGTCGCAAAACTTGCTCCGTCCAGCCGCCCTTCTTACGTAAGTCTCTCTAAATGAGTCGCAATCCAACTTTTTAGCCCCCATCCTTATGATTTGTGGAAAAAATGTGTAGTTTTGCCTCCCTTTTGGGAAAATACCAATAACTTCATAAGCGATGAAAAGAACGTTTCAGCCAAGCCGCCGCAAGAGGATCAACAAGCACGGCTTCAGAGAGAGAATGAGCACTAAGAATGGAAGAAAAGTCATTGCACGCAGAAGGGCAAGGGGCCGCAAGAAGCTCACTGTCTCCAGCGAAACAAGGCTCAAGTAATAAACCGGCCACAGCCAGTCCTGTGCCCTATGATGCTACGCGCCACTCAGCGCCGAGGTCACTGGGCAAAGAGGAACGACTGAGCCGTGATATATTACTGGATAAACTATTTAGCGAGGGTAAGTCCGTTTCCCAAAACGGATTTACCCTCGTCTATTTGGAGTGCGCCCTGCCTACCTTCTACCCTGCTCAGGCGGCCTTTAGTGTGCCAAAGAAGCACTTCAAGCACGCCACAGACCGCAACCGTATCAAGCGCCTCCTCCGTGAGAGCTACCGCCACGAGAAGCCGGAACTATATGTCAAGCTGGCTGCCGCCAATAAGCAGCTGGCCCTCATGCTGATCTGCAAAGGAAAAGAAGTGCCCGCCCACGCCATCGTGCAAAAGAATGTCTCAGAGCTCATAGTCAAGCTTCTCTCCCGCATCATCAAGTAGTCTTATCTGAAACCTATCGAGCCACCGAGGCTAAACTGATTGGCCTGGGCTACGGAGGTGTGCGCTTTCACATAGTTGCCGCCGAAGAGCTTGAAAGCCTTCTTCTTTCCAAACTGGGCAAAGTACACATTGGCCCCGAGGCGGAAGTACATAGGGCTGAGTGTGGCGTAGTCCTTCCAGAGATAGATACCGGCAGAGTAGTACATACCTACACGCCCGAGCATGATCTCATCTCCCAGTATAAAGCTGGCTGTAGTAGCCTCCATAGTGTGGGTGTAGCGGGTAGTGATCTCATTATAGTTGAGAAAATCGTGAATGGCACGGACATACTCATAGCAGAAGCCTCCGAATATTTTATTGCCGGGGCTGGTATAGCGCCCGTAGGTGAGCGCTGCGCTATGTATAGGAAACTTAGGCCCGTTGAACCCATAGGTCTCCTGTATGCCGAGTATATACATAGCCGTGATCTCATTGCGCAGGAAATCGCGTTTGCGCTCGCAGTTGTAGCTCAGGTCTTTGACTACCGGCACGGCCTTGATCCCTATAGAGCCCATGAGGAGATTGGCCCCATAGTTGGGCAGATTCGCAGCTGAGTTAGACAAGTGGTTGAAACTAAAAGTCGTGCTCAGCATGGTCCACGGGCTCATCTTCCACTCGGCTCCTATCTTGATCTGTACGCTCATGTTGATGTTTGAGCTGATGAGGTTATTGGTAGGATTGCTCAGGTAGTCATACTTTCTGGTGACGTAGGCATAGCCGGCCCCTACACGTGTATAAAGGTCTACGACCTTACTCCGGTACATGAAAAATTTGCCGTAGCCCATCAGCGCGATCACATCGCCAAAGACCTTATGCTCTCCCAACCGGAGATACATCAGGCTACCGCCAAACTCAGGGAAATTGAGCGGCTTGTGCCATGGCTGCTCGCCCAGCGTCTTTTTGTATACGTCTATCTGAAACCCTTGGGATAGCTCACGGGGTACATGATTTATCTTGGGAGAGTGCTTGAAGATCTTGCCCCCGTGATAGGATGCCTCTACGCCCCAGCGCCCACTGCGGAAAGACCCTGCTGCATCTCCCGCCCATGCAGGCAGCATACCTGAGAGGATCAGTAGCAATGTGATGAAGGGAGTATAAAGTTTCACTGAATGACTATCCCTCCAAACTTACTGAAAAAGCAGGGAAAAACTTTCGGGAGCCGCGATTTCGGGGTACCTTTGCGGCCTTATGCCTACACTGACCGACCTCCGGGAGAAACGCAAGACACTGGGCCGCCGCCTCGGATCCTACTTCCTGCAGGGACTCCTGCTGGTGGGGCCAGCCTTCTTTACCTTCTGGGCCATCTATCAGATCTTTGACCTGTTTGACAGCAATACGAAACCGCTGCTGCAGCGTTTCCTGCACTTTAGTTTCCCGGGCATAGGTATCATTGTCTTTGTAGCCTTTATCACGCTGATAGGATTTTTGGGCTCTACAGTGATCGTCCGGCCGCTGATGGAGATCATGGAAAACCTGCTGGAGCACACACCTCTGGTCAAGGACATCTATGCTTCGTTCAAAGACTTTATCTCCGCCTTTATCAGTAACAAGAAGAAGTTTAACCGCCCGGTCATCATGGAGATGGGCAGAGGTACGGGGCTCTACCGCATGGGATTTATCACACAGGATGACCTGGATGAATTTGACATCAAGGACAAGGTGGCTGTATACTGCCCTGACTCTTATGGATTCACGGGAAACCTCTATGTAGTAGATAAGGACCTGGTACGCACACTACCACACGTGGGCTCAGCCCATGCTATGAAGTATATACTCTCCGGCGGAGTGATGGAAGTGCCGGAAGAGAAGCCACATACCACTCCTCCTGCAGAAGGCCGCGAGGTGCTCTGATCATTTGAGCGCCTCCATTGAGAGCTTGGCCAGATAGGCATATTTAGAATCATCTTTGCCGGCCAGTATTTTGGCAAAGTAGTCGCCGGACCTGGTCTTGTCTCCCATCAGCCAATAGGATCGGGCTATGTAGTAGTAAGGCACAGCCAGAGTGCTATCTGATGTGTTGCCGGCTTTCTTTTGCATGTTCAGGTACTTATCCCATGCTGTGATGGCAGCCTTGTGCTCTCCGGATTGATACAAGGCATAGGCGTAGTACTGCTGCGCCTCTGTAGTAGCACCATGCCTATCCATAAATGAAGTAAGTAGCGCTGCTGCATCTTTATAGCGCTTATCATTGAGCAGTATCTGTGCTTCTATGATCCATGGGAGCGTGCTATCGGCAAAGTCGTGGCGCAGGCGGGTAGTGATCAGGCGGGCACCATAGTCTCCTATATGATAGGTGAGCAGGGACAGTAGCCCGTGATAGGTCTCCGCATCAGGATCAGTGGCGAGGTAAAGGGCCGCCTCAAAAACCTGATTGCTATCGGCTGCTATTTGAAACTTGTCGAGATAATGATTGATGTCCTTCTTCCAGCCCGTATCGTGATGCGCAAATTTATGCAGCCCTGCATAAAACAGGTGGTCGCCATACACTGTGTCCGGCTCAGTAGCTGCCAGCATAGCCGGCACAGAGTCTGCGGGAGCGACGAGAGAGTATACCTCACGCGCATCTGCACAGGCATCTCTGTCTGATGTAGCGCTGCGCAGCCCACGTGCCGCATACTCACCCGCATGAGTGATATCTCCTGCGGAGAAATACAACGATGCAAGCGTGCAATTCAATCCATGCATGGTGGGGTGCAGCGCCATAACCTTGCGGTACACCATATATGCACCTGCAGTATCGCCCCGCTCGTGCAGGAGCCGTGCATAGTCTGCCAGCGTATAGGCAAAGTCATCGCCCAAGCCTCTGGCAGCACTGTCTATGATGGGGAGGTATGCCATCAACTCGTCACACATGAGCGCCATACCATATAGGCTGCAGAGCCCCTTGCGCAGGTCCAGGCGGGAGGAGTCTATGGCTATCCCCTGCAGCCAAAGACCGGCTATGCGGCGTGCTGCCGGGCGCGGCACCACGGTGATATTTTCTCTGAGGCTGGCCAGATCAGGTGTCAGGATCGATTCATCATCGGCGGAAATGATATGAAGGGCCGGGGTCTCTATGAGAGCATAGTTTAGCAGTACGTTGCCCTTCATCATGAGGGCCGTTACATTTCGCGGCTCGGAGCGGAGGATAGAGTCGAGGTAGCCCTCGGCATCTTTGTATTTGCCCTCTGCTATGAGCAGGGTAGCCTGATTAACGATAGCCTCCTGCGCGGTAGCAGTGAGGCCTGCCAGTGCGAGTAGCAGGGATAGAAGCGTTTTTGCCATGGCCCAAAAGTATAATCATTTGTATATTGCGTAAAATATCCGCGATGCTGTATTCCATGACGGGCTTCGGCAAGGCTCACGTAGCCTTCAAAAACAAGACGATCATAGCCGAAGTACGTTCTCTCAATAGCCAGAAAGGCCTCGATCTTTCCCTCAAGTTTACTACCCAGTTTCGTGAGCAAGAGTACAACCTGCGCACACTGATACAAGACAAACTACAGCGGGGCAAGGTGGATGTCTATGTGACCATAGAGAAAGAAGACCATACCCCCGAGGTACTGCTCAATAAGCGCGTGATCAAAGCCTACTACCAGGAGCTCCGCCAGATAGCAGACGAGGTGGGCGCACCGTCTGACAACCTGATCTCTACCATCCTGCAGCTACCCGAGATAGCCGCCAGCGCCGCAGAGGAGTCTGACGAGGAGGAGTGGAAGGCGATAGAAAAGGCCATCATGCAGGCGCTGGACGGGCTGAATGGCTTCCGCGCTGATGAGGGCAAGATACTAGCGGATGATATGCTGCAGCGCATAGCCCTCATAGACCAGTATGCCCAAGAGGTGAGAGCTATGGACAAAGACCGCGTGGCAGAGATCAAATCCAGGCTGGAAACAAGCGTGGAAGCGGCCATAGGCAAAGATAAAATAGACGCTAACCGCCTGGAGCAGGAGCTGGTCTACTATATAGAGAAGCTGGACATCACGGAGGAGCTGACGCGCCTCAAAGCCCACTGTGAATACTACCGTGAGGTGATGGCCGGCAAGGATGATATGAAGGGCCGCAAGCTGAACTTCATAGGCCAGGAGATAGGCCGCGAGATCAATACACTCGGCTCCAAGGCCAGCCATGCACCTATCCAAAAGCTGGTGGTGAACATGAAAGACGAGCTCGAAAAGATCAAAGAGCAGATCAATAATATCCTTTAAAAGCTGGTTAGAACAAGTGTATTTCTATGTCTCTATGTTTCTATGTGGCGCAGGCATTTTTGGCCTCTTCAACGTCATTACTCTACCTCCCGTTTTTTTATCAAATTAGCGCTTCCAAATCATAGCCTTATGTCTCACGACTTTCATGTAGTAGTACCGCCCAGGAAGATCATCGTCATCACAGCACCGTCTGGTGCCGGCAAGTCGACCATCGTCAAAAAGCTGATCAGACAGCGCATAGACCTCGAGTTTAGCATATCACTGACCACACGTGAGAGGCGCGAGGGCGAGATAGATGGCAAGCACTACTATTTTGTGACGCACAATGAGTTTCAGCAGCGCGTACAAAAGGGAGATCTGGTGGAGCACGAGGAGGTATATCCGGGCCAATACTATGGTACCCTGCGCAGCGAGATAGAGCGCATCTGGAGCCAGCGCAAGATCGCGATCTTTGATATGGATGTAAAGGGTGCAGAAAATATCAAGAAAGCCTATGGCAATGATGCCCTGGTGATATTCATCTCACCCCCGGACAAGGAAACTCTGGCACGCCGACTGGAAAACCGCAACACCGAAAGCAAAGACAGCCTCAAGAAGCGCATCAAAAAAGCTGAGCAAGAACTGGCATACAAAGACAAAGCTGACAAAGTAGTGGTGAATGATGACTTTGACATTGCCTTTATGAATGTCAAGAATGTGATCACCAACTTCCTCAAGAAAGCAGAAGCGCATCCTGCACACTAGTAATTAGGCCATCTGTACCGCATTGATATTCACGCCTCAAATGAATGTCAGTTTCTCCCTTTTTTATTTTTTAGCGGGACGCTTGGCGGTATCATTTCCGTTTATAACTTCGGGTCATAAATCTCCCCGACATGGTCTCAGAAATCACAGCAGGTATCGAGGTCTCCGTACAGACAATGTACCAGGACGGGCACTCCCGACCGGATGAGAACCGCTTTGTCTTTGCCTATAAGATCAGTATATCCAACCACAATGACTACACCGTGCAGCTACTAAGCCGCCGCTGGATCATCACCAATGGTATAGGCGGTGTGGAGATAGTAGAGGGCGAGGGCGTGGTAGGCCGCCAGCCGGTGCTCTATAAGGGAGATATGCATGAGTATGTATCAGGCTGCAACCTGATCACGCCACTCGGCACGATGGAGGGCAGCTACTTCTTTCAGAATAAGGCCACTCAGGAAATATTTGAAGTGAATATCCCACTGTTCAAACTCGAGGCTACTTTCGCCCTGAATTAAACGCTCTGGTATTAAAGTCTTCCTGCGATAGAATTTCAAGCCATGCATTGGGCTGTCAGTCTTACTACCGAATACCTACTACTTAATACCACTCAAGGTTTCTCCATGACACTGCCGCACTTGCTGCAGGTGCAGAGTGATTTATCAGCATAGAATTTATCCATGACCACTGGTAGGTCTTTTACGATGTCCTGCACGGGTACTTTGGCCTCGTAGAGCAGATGGCCACAGTTTTCGCAGTACCATTGGAATCCATCTTCTACAGTCTCAGGGCGCGGTACCTCCATGACGAGGCCCACACTACCCTCGGGCCGACGTGGCGAGTGCGGCGTACCTGCCGGCAGCAGAAATATCTCTCCCTCGCCGATAGGCACATCTACTATTTTGCCATCCTGTACAGTCTTGACCACGATATTGCCCTCCAGCTGATAGAAGAACTCCTCTGTGCCATTCACATGAAAGTCCTTGCGCTTATTAGGCCCACCCACTACCATCACTATGAAATCCTTGCTGTCTTTATACACTACCTGATTCATCACTGGTGGCCGGAGCAGATGGCGGTGCTCGTCTATCCATTTCTTGAAGCTGAAAGCGGGTGCTATCATGATGGTAAGTTTTATAAGGTGAAAATAAGCAACCTGCCATAAGAAACGAATGACTTTTGCACGTATGTGCCATGAGGCGGATCGCCATCTTATTTTTTGCTTATTTTACCACGGTAGTTTTCAAATACATATCTCCATGAATCTCGATCTCTCCGGCAAAAACGCATTCGTATCTGGCAGCAGCAAAGGCATAGGCAAGGCTATAGCCACAGAACTGGCAAAACTCGGCGCCAATGTAACCCTCGTGGCACGCACGGAGACGGCCCTGATGCAGGGGCTGATAGACCTCAGCTTCAGCGCCGGTGCAGAGCAGCGCCATGACTACCTGGTGGCAGATTTTTCCAATCCTGAGAAGCTGCGCGCTGCAGTGGAGCGCCACATGATGAAGACAAACAAGACCTATCATATCCTCGTCAATAACACCGGAGGCCCGCCATCAGGCAAGATCACCAGCGCTATGGAGGATGAGTTTCTCACAGCATTCAACAATCACCTGATCTGCAATCACCTCCTCACCACACTGATGATGGAGGGGATGAAAAAGGATGGCTATGGCCGGGTGATCAATATCATCTCTACATCGGTGAAGATCCCCCTCAAGGGGCTCGGTGTGAGCAATACGATACGCGGCGCAGTAGCCAGCTGGGCCAAGACCATGGCCAATGAACTCGGTGAGTATGGCATCACTGTAAACAACGTGCTACCGGGTGCTACGCAGACCGAAAGACTCAAAGAGATCGTAGCTAATAAGAGCGAGAAGCAAAAGATAGCTGCTGATGCAGTAGAGAAAGAAATGCTGGCAGAGATACCCCTCGGCAGGTTTGCAAAGCCGGAGGAAGTGGCGGCGGCTGTGGCCTTTCTGGCTACACCGGCGGCAGCATATATCAGCGGTATCAATGTGCCTGTAGATGGCGGCAGGACCGGGAGCCTGTAAGCGGTTTTATTCGTCCTTTTTCTGTACTACGCGCAGCTGCACGAGCGTGACCTGCTTGTCTGTTGCTTTTATGATCTTGATCTCAAACTGATCTACATTGATCGTCTCACCCTGCTCTGGGATATCCTCATGATGCGCCACTATATATCCTGACAGTGTCTCATACTCGCCCTCTGGTATATCTAGGTCGTATTCCTTATTGAGGTAGTCTACCTCCAGGCGGGCAGAGAAGATATATTCCTTGCTATTGATCTTCTTCTCGGTGAGCTCCTCTACGTCATGCTCGTCCTCTATCTCGCCAAATATCTCCTCCATGAGGTCCTCCAGCGTGATGATACCTGCAGTGCCACCGTATTCATCTACTACCCAGGCTATGCTCTTGCGCTCCTTGACCAGCTGCACCATCAGGTCTTGTGCATTCATAGATGATGGTACCACCTCTATGGTCCTGATGAACTGGCGGATGGAGACGGGATTTTTCAGCAGGTCGAGGTGGTGTACGTAGCCGATCACTTTATCTATCGTATCGTCATATACTATCAGCCGCGAGTGCTTGGTTTCTTTGAACCTCCTGCGCAGCTCTTCTATCGGCTCATCGGCTTCTATGGCAGATATCTCAGGTCGCGGCACCATACAGCTTTTCACTTTCACCTCTTTGAGGTTTAGTGCGCGCTCAAATATCTCAGAGTTCAGGTTGTCCGTTTCATCTTCATCTTTCTCCTCGCTGGCGGCAGACTCTTTGATCAGGTACTCCAGGTCATCTTCGGTAAAGTCCTGCTTGCCCTCATGATAGTCCTTGCCGGAGGCAGCTTTTATCACCTTGCTGGAGATGGTATGAAAAATATTGGTCAGCGGCATGAGCAGCACGTAAACGCCGCGCACAGGATAGGCAAAGATCAACAACATGCGGTCCGCATTGATGCGGAAAAGCAGCTTGGGCAGCAGCTCTCCCAGTATGAGAACGAGAACTGTAGTGACCAGCGTATGGATCATGAGTAGCGGTACCTCGCCATGTGGCAGGAATGGCAGGCGCTCCGGCGTCAGTATCTTGGACATCATACTACCGAAGAGTACGAGTACGATATTGAGCCCGATGAGCATCGTACTGATAAAGCGGGAGGGGTCCTGATTGAACCCCGCTATGATACGCGCGCTGCCTGATTTCTCTTTGAGCAGCTCTATACGCAGCTTATTGGCAGAGACAAAGGATATCTCTATGCCGGAGAAAAAAGCAATAAGCAGCAGGCTGAGTAATAATAAGAATACTTCCATCTGGGAGTGTAAATATAGTGCTATTCGCTTTTAGGCGCGTTTGCCTTGCGCTGAGCCTCGTCCTGCAGCATTTTGGTGCGGAAGCGGCGCTGCCCACGGATATTCATGTAGATCATCACACAGAAACCCGCACATATGATAGGGAAATAAACCAGGCGGTCAAACTTCTGGTAGGTGACCAGGTTAAATACACCCAGCGCTACAGCTGCTATCGCCGCTATCATCCACGCCCGCTCCAGTATCTCCAGAAATTTCATTTCGTGACCTTTTACGCCACAAAGGTAATGCTTTCCGGCAGACTGTCTTTACCGGATCAGTGTGATAGTACCTTTGCTGGCCATGGTCTGCCCGTCGGCGTAGGTGATGGTCACCGTGTAGACATAGTCTCCAGGATTCATATAGACACCGTGATAGGTACCATCCCAGCCGGAGCCGATATCATTAGAGAAATAAACCCGCTCGCCCCAGCGGTCAAAGATGTCCATCTCAAACACCTTGACCGGGCCGTATGGGAAGACATAAAAGACGTCATTGATACCGTCGCTGTTTGGCGTGAATGCATTAGGCACATAGAAGTGCTTTGACGCATCTACATACAGCGTGATGGTATCTATGCCTGAGCAGCCGCCTACCGGGTCGGTGACAGTCAGGATATACATAGTGGTCTGCAGCGGCGAGGCTACAGGATTAGGGCATATATCACAGCTGAGTCCTGTAGACGGGGTCCATGCATAGCTATAGTTGCCCGATGGGGTGATGTCTATCTGTATAGACTCTGAGCCTCCATAGCTGATACGCAGCGGGCTCACCGTAGTGAAAGTAATAGGCTGTGGCTGTGTGATAGCTACCGTAGAGTCTACGGTGCAGCCATGCGCATCTGTAGCGGTCACACTATAGCTGCCGGCAGGCAGGTGATAGATACCCTGCGTAGTAGCTCCGGTAGACCACAGGTATGACGCAGGTGCGGTGCCTCCGAGTACTACAGCATGGATATGACCGTCAGACTGGCTATTGCAGCTGAGGTTTTGCAGGGAGTCTATGTCCAGCGCTATGGCCGGGGCCGCCTGTACTGTATAGGAGACCGAGCCGGTGCAGTTATTAGCATCTGATACGGATACTGTAAAGATACCCGGATCCAGGCCTGAGGCGGTAGGGCCGCTCTGTGCTGGTGTGGTATTCCATGTATAGGTATATGGAGCAGTACCCGTGGCAGTGGTCACTGTCAGGCTGCCGTCGCTGATGCCCGGGCAGGACTGGTCTACTTCGCCGTTTGGAGCGAGGACCGGTGCCGGCTTTGCATTGGCAGTGACAGTCACGGATGGATTGCTGATATAGGCGCAGCCGGCAGCATCATGCGCGGTCAGCGTATAGGTGCCTGAGTTTCTCACAGTGATGGTAGCTGTGGTATCTCCGCTGGACCAGAGATAGTCAGACTGAGGGGCGAGGTTATCGCTCAGTACTACGCTATCTCCCTGGCAGAAAGAGACAGGCCCTGAGGCTGCGATAGTCATTGGCGAGACAGGTGTGACGGTCACATTCACATACGCCGTATCTGCGCAGCCGCCAGTAGCGATGAGCATGTAGTTGTTTACCACCGCAGCACCACTGGTATTGGTCTGTGAGAAGACAGGATCTGCGGCCGTAGCACTGCTCAGGTTAGCGGCAGGAGTCCATGCATAGGTCACTCCGGCTGTCGCAGCTGCGCCGAGCTGTACGCTGGTGCCGGAGCACACCGTAGTATCATTGCCTGCATAGGCAGTAGGCCGCGTGCCGATAGTGATGGTCGTAGCGCTGGCAGTAGCGGTACAGCCATTGTCCGTGGTGCTCAGCGATACGCTATAGCTGCCCTGAGCGGTCCAGCTCAGCTGGTAGGGGCCTGCACCTGAGCCGCTCAAGACATTGGCGCCGGAGAAGTTCCAAGTATAGGTAGCAGTCGCACTCACAGTACCCGCATATGTCACCGTGATCGGATCGCCCGCACAGGCACTGTGCGTACTCACCACAAATGAATTGTCTATATCCGGATAGATCCTCACATTGACCGTATCTGTGGCAGAGCATGCGCCTGTAGTAGCCGTCACGATGTAGAAAGTATCTATGATAGCGCCTGTAGGATTGCCTGGTATAGTGATAGTGGGGTTGGCCACTGTCGTGCTGCTCAGGCCCCATGCCGGTGCCCAGCTATAAGTATAGCCGCTGACAGGTGTACTACCCAGAGCGCCCGCCACACCAGGGCAAAGCTGAATATCGCTGCCAGCATCGGCGGCTGCGGTATTGGCTATGGCGATAGACTGAGAGGTGGTGCCCGTGCAGCCATTGTCGGTCACTGTCAGGTCTACGGTTTTCGTGCCGTTTGTATTCCAGCTCACAGCGTATGGCCCTGCTCCTGTGCCACTGGCTACAGTAGCGCCGTTAAAGTTCCATGTGTATGTAGCTGTGCCGGATGGCGAGCCTCCTATGGTGACAGAGACGGGCTGCCCCGCACATGCAGTAGTAGATGGATTGAGTGTAAAGGACGGCGAGAGCGTACTTGATACATTGACTGTATTAGAAGTGGTAGAGGTACAGCTATGATCGGTCACGGTCAGTGTCACAGCCGGCGTGCCGGGAGCAGTCCAGTTTACAGAATAAGGCCCTGCACCACTACCGCTCACTACATTTCCACCGTTGAAATTCCAGCTGTATGCTGCACTACCGCTGTCCACTCCGCTATAGTTGATGGTCACATTCACACCCACACAGGTAGCTGTCGGATTGATAGTGAATGCGCTGGATGGGTTAGGATAGAGTGTGACATGTACCGTATCTGTGGCAGAGCAGGAGCCGGATGTAGCCGTCACTACGTAGAATGTATCTATCGGCCTGCCGAGCGGATTGACGGGGATGGTAATGATAGGGTTAGCCGCAGTAGCGCTGCTCAGGCCCAATGTAGGACTCCAGCTGTAGGTATAGCCGCTGACTGCAGGTGCGCCCAGCTGGCCAGGGACTGCAGGGCATATAGATATATCAGGGCCGGCATTTGCTGTGATACCTCCGGTGATAGTGACAGACTGTGTAGCTGCCGTACCGGAGCAGCCGCCATCGGTCACGGTCAGGTCTACACTCTGACTGCCGGCTGTATTCCAACTGACAGAATATGGGCCAGCGCCGGATCCGCTGATCACGGTGCCTCCATGAAAATTCCAGGTGTAGGTCGCTGTACCTGACGCTGTACCGATGAGTGTCACGGCCACTGCCTGTCCCTGACAGGCAGTAGTGGATGGAGAGAGCGTGAAGGCAGGAGTAGGAGCAGGATTGATAGTGACAGTAGCAGATGCGGTGGCTGTGCAGCCATGGTCTGTCACAGTCAGGCCTACAGTCTGCGGTCCAGTGGCTGACCAGTTGACAGTATATGGCCCGGAGCCTGTACCGCTCACTACATTGCCACTGCCAAAACTCCACGTATAATTTGCTGTAGCAGATACGCCGGAGACAGTGACTGTCACATTTTGATTGGCACAGGTAGAGGTCGGGGCGATAGTGAAAGCCGCAGTAGCAGAGTCTACTGTGACAGTGCGTGTGGCAGTCGTCGTACAGCCATTGTCAGATACTGTGACCGAGATCGTCTTGGTGCCTGCCGTGGCCCACTGTATTGTATATGGCCCGCCGCCGCTTCCGCTACCTATAGTGCCACCGCCAAAATTCCAAGTATAGGTGGCGGTGCCGGATACAGTATTGAGGGAGACGTTAGCGTTTGTGTTCTTGCAGATAGTCGCAGGCGATACATTGATCGTAGGGGGAGTCGGTGTGCTGACCGAAACGGTGCCTGTGGAGTCTGTCTTGCAGTGCCAGCGGTCAGAAAGCTCTACGGTATAAGTAGTGGTAGTAGCGGGTGATACAGTGATGCTCTGCGTAGTCTGTCCTCCCGGCGCCCAGGTGTATGTAAATGGCGCCGTACCACCGGAGATCACATTAGTAGAAAGAGTGGCTGAATTGCCGGCGCAGATGGTTGTGTCCCTTGGCTTGGCTATCACCGGGCAGGTATTGATCTCGAGGATCACCATGCGCTGGATGGGTGGCCCGCCTACATTGCCGGTGGTAGTACCGTTGCAGCTATTGTCCAGCCATTGGCCGCTGGCATTCATGACAGCACAGTCCTCACCGTAGGCACACCAGTAGGCATTGGTACCAGTGCAGAGTGCGCATCCGAATGTACCATTGTAGCAGCCCGGGCGGAGATTATTGGGATCACCGGATGTCCAGTTGTAGTAAGTAGGAGTAGCACCGGTAGCGAAGATGCGCCAGTTGTATGTGCTCCCGCTGTCTGTCATACCCAGCCATACGGCAGATCCTGAGCCTGCGGTCTGATAGATACCCTGTGCCCACAGCGCGGCACTCACATCACTATTTTCCTGAGCATTCTCTATGATGAGCTGTGGTATACCCAGATTGGCAGCATCGCGATGCGCGTCTATACCTGTCTTAGGAGCAGTGCTGTGATAGTATACACTACATGGCTGTGTAGGCACCCATACCCGGTAGTATCCTTGCGGGTTGAGGTACGCGTTCATGAGCGTCGTATCACAGGTAGAAAACTGCGCAGAAACCCCTGTAGTAAAAAGAATAAAACCGAAAAGAATATATAGTTTACTGAATATGTTATTCACCTCTGAAAATTGACTCGCGAATATACGAGAAAAGAGGCGAAAATGGGGCCAGTGGTTGCTTTGCAGCGGCGTAGCAGCATACAAAAGCGGTATAATCGAAGCCTATGGCAGAAATATGTTAAGATGCCTATGTGTTTTTAACATCTCCCTGGTCTTTAGCGCTTGGCAGAGACAGGTTGGTCTGTATTCTTATCATCTGTATCATAGCGCTCTACTGACAGGATACCATCCAGTGATGAGAGACGCGCGATGAGATCATCCAGCTCAGAGGTATCATGCACATAGATCATGATATTGCCCTCAAAGATGCCGTCCTCACTATCAAATGATACGGAGCGCATGTTCAGATTCATCTGACCGGTGATCACATTGGTGATCTTATTGACCAGGCCCACATCATCTATACCGTTGATCTTGATGCCTGTGAGGAAGGCGATATTATGCTGCCTGGTCCATTTGGTCTTGACGATGCGGTAGCTGTACTTGGCCATGAGCTGTACTGCATTAGGGCAGTTGGTCCGGTGTATCTTGATACCCTCGCTGACAGTGAGAAACCCAAACACATCATCACCGGGCACAGGATTGCAGCAGGCGGCAAACTTGTAGTCAATCTTATCACTGCTTTCGCCCATGATGAGCAGCTCTGCATTCTTTTTCAGCGCCTCCTTGACGGCATCATCTATATCGCTAGGGCTGAGCTTCGGCTCTGTGTTAACTTTTGGCAATTTGATCTTGCCTGCTATGACATCCAGTTTTGTTATTTCTGACAGGTCTACCTTGCGGGTAGCTACGTCATAGTATAGCTCTGTAGGAGACATGGCCTTGTAGAAATTCATGAGGAGAATGAGGTTCGCCTCACTATCTTCTATCTTAAGGGTCTTCAGACGCTTCTCCAGTTCTGCCTTGCCATCCAGTGCTATCTTGCGCTTTTCATCTTTGAGTGATTGCTTTATCACAGAGCGCGCCTTGGCAGTGACCACATAGCTGAGCCAATCCTCGTTTGGCGTCTGCTTGTTTGAGGTCAGGATCTCTACCTGATCTCCGTTTCGCAGCTTATGACTGAGTGGTACGAGCTTGGTATTGACCTTGGCACCGATGCATTTCTTACCTACCGCAGAGTGGACCTCAAAAGCAAAGTCGAGGGCTGTAGCCCCCTTGCGGATGCGCTTCAGATCACCCTTGGGCGTGAAGACAAATATCTCATCACTGAAAAGCTCATACTTGAAGTCATTGACCACATCCAGTGCATTGCCATCTGCATTGCTCAGCACTGAGCGTATTTTCTCCAGCCATGCATCCAGCACGCTGTCCGCAGATCCTTCCTTATACTTCCAGTGCGCGGCAAAGCCTTTCTCTGCTATCTCATGCATCCGCTCGGTACGTATCTGCACCTCCACCCACTTACCGCTATTACTCATCACGGTAGTGTGCAGCGCCTCATAGCCATTGGCCTTAGGATTGGATAGCCAGTCGCGCAGGCGGTCAGGGCTCGGTTTATATACATCCGTCAGGGTAGAGTATACGGACCAGCAGTCAGCCTTCTCCCGCTCGGGGTCAGAGCGGAGTATGATACGGATGGCAAAGAGGTCATAGATCTCCTCAAATGGTACTCCTTTGTTCTTGATCTTATTGTAGATAGAAAAAATGGACTTGGGCCTGCCGTAGATGTCAAAGTCAAAATCCTTTTTGTCCAGCAGCTCTTTGATAGGCTTGATAAAGTCATTGATGAAGCGCGTGCGCTCTCGCTTGGTCTCAGCCAGTTTGCGGGCTATCTCCTTGTACATCTCAGGCTCAGTATGTTTGAGCGAGAGGTCTTCGAGCTCAGTCTTGATGGCATAGAGTCCCATACGGTGCGCCAGCGGAGCATAGAGGAATAGCGTCTCTGAGGCGATCTTGAGTTGTTTCTCACGCTTCAGTGAGTCCAGCGTGCGCATATTGTGCAGGCGGTCGGCCAGCTTCACCAGTATGACACGAATGTCGTCATTCAGCGTGAGCAGCAGCTTGCGGAAATTCTCCGCCTGTACGGATGAGTTCTGATTATTGAGATCAAAGATGCCGGATATCTTGGTCAGGCCGTCTACGATCTTTGCTACTTCCTTATTGAAGTGGCGCTCTATCTCCTCCAGCGTCACATCCGTATCTTCTACCACGTCATGCAGCAGGGCACAGACTATAGAAGTGACATCCAGGCCCATCTCTTCGCTGGCTATACGCGCTACCTCCAACGGATGGAGTATGTAGGGCTCACCGGACTTGCGGCGCATGTCCTTGTGGCTATCCATGGCCAGCTCAAAAGCCTCGCGGATCATTTTCTTTTCCTGACGGGTAGTGCTGGGCCTGAGTGTACGCAGCAGTGCCCTGTAATGCTTGAGAATGAGCTTATTCTGACTTTCGAGATCTATGACGGGAGCTTGATCCATTATGGCTAATCTAGTGAATAAATGTGAGGGTGGCAAGTGGGCAGTCCTGTGACTGCTAAATGGGCAGAATTGTTTTGCTGCCCGACAGATCTATAGATGCAGTGATTCCGCGATAACTTATAACTTAGCCCGATGATCATCTCTGCAATAGTAGCTACAGGACTCAATAATGAAATAGGTGGTAATGGTGACCTGCTGTGGGTGCTACCCAAGGATATGGCCCACTTCAAAAACACTACCTGGGGCCACCACGTGCTGATGGGACGCAAATCGTATGAGGCGCTACCTCCTAAATACCGCCCCCTGCCGGGAAGACCCAACATAGTCGTATCCCGAGATCCCGATCTACGCTATGAGGGCTGCAAGAATGTGACATCACTGGAAGAGGGGATAAAATTTGCCGAGATAAACGGTGAAGATGAACTGATGATCACCGGTGGCGGAGAGATATACAAGCTTGCCCTGCCTTTCACTGACAGGATCTACCTGACCCGGGTGCATGGTACCTTCCCGGAGGCTGACACCCACTTTCCCGCACTGAATATGAGTGAATGGGAAGAAGTGAGCAAGGATTCCTACGCGGCTGATGAGAAGCACGCATACGCCTTTGATATCATAGAGCTGCGCAGAAAGGGATAAGATCTACTCATCCTCCGCATCTCCTTCCTCCCACTTAGTGATCTTGTCCAGCTCCAGCAGGTAGTCCATGATAGTGGCTACGATCTGATCATTGAAGAAGTAAGCAAAATTGTTTTTCCAGAACGTGTCATTCCAGATGATGTCTCGGCGGAGCATCAGCTCTTTGATCTCGCCAAAGGATAGCTTGCCGTATTCCTGTCGGTCAGATGGCACGCGAAGCATCTTTTGCCGCGAAGAGAGCAGGAGCTGATACCGCTCTGACTGCTCCTCAGAGAATGGATAGTGCGCGGTAAGCAAGTCCAGAAAGAAATCCGAATGCTCGAGGATAAACTCCAGTGTCTCCTGAGACTCCCGGTATTCATCATTGAAGGTAAAATGCTGCCTGTAGAAGTCCTGCACACGGTCGTCTATGATGATATCGCGGGTAGTGATGGGGCGTTTGAGTGCCAGCCCTTTCAGCGACCTGGCGCGGCTCAGGGCTACGTAGGTCTGCCCATGTGCAAAAGCACCCGCACCCATATTGAGCACCATCTTGTCAAAGGTAAGACCCTGACTTTTGTGTATCGTGATAGCCCACGAGAGCTTGATAGGAAACTGTTCGAAAGTGCCTACGGTCTCTGTCATTATCTTGCGCTCCAGACGGTTCCACTTGTAGACGTTATTATTCCATGTCTCGCGGGTGATCCTGGAGATAGAAGAATCCTCAAAGATCACTTCTATCTCGTCCTCGGCCAGTGCATGGATCTTGGCAATGGTGCCATTGACCCAGCGGCGTTTATTGTCCTTCGCGCCTTTCTCGCTGGTAGTATCATTTCGTATGAAAATGATCTGTGCGCCCACCTTGAGTTTTAATGTTTCGTCAGTAGGGAATTTATCCTTGCCGAAATCTCCCGTAATGGCAGACCTGTAGGTAAACTCCGGTTGCTGGATGGCGTTGAGCTTGCGGTCATTGATATCACCAGCGAGCTTATTGGTAGTGACCAGCGTGAGCACAAAATCCTGATCGCGGGGCTCATAGTTTGGGTATACGCGCTTATTGACCGGCTCCAGGTCGTCACTATCCACCTCGCCTATCCGTATCTTATTGAGGATATTTTTGAAGTCTTCGTCTGACTGGCGGTGTATCCTGGTGAACTCGACGAATTCGAACTTGGTCATCTGAAAGCTGGGAGCACTAAAGAAATACGGCGTTTTGTAGACCTCTTCAAATATCTGCCACTCCGTAGGGTCGTCAGTTTTGACCACCGGTGGTAGCTGAAATACATCTCCTATCAGTACGACCTGCTTGCCGCCAAATGGTTTGAACGGGTCGCCACCATTGAGGCGCAGGGAGTGATCTATGGCCTCCAGTATATCGGCACGCACCATAGACACCTCATCTATCACGAGCATATCCATATTGGCTATGATGGCCCGACGCGGATTGTATTTATGGAATCTTGTAATCTCCTGGTCCCGTGGCAACAGCGGCCTGAAGGGAAGCATAAAAAGGGAATTGATCGTAGTGCCCCCCACATTGATGGCGGCGATGCCGGTATAGGCGGCTATGACGATGTTCTTTCGTGAGTTTTGGGCGAGGAAGTGCAGGAAGGTCGATTTACCTGTACCTGCTTTGCCAGTGATAAAAAAGTTGCCATTGGTATGCTCGAGCTTATTAAAAAGCTCACTGATAAAGGGGTCATTGAGATAGCCCTCGGGGATAGTGATGTAGTGGTTGAACTGGCCCTTTTCTACCGGTGCAGCAGGAGGCTGCTTCTCGCCGGAGGCTATGGCTGCGATAGCTGTGATATCATCCCGCACGATGCTGAAAGGGTCCGAAACTTTAAACTCGTATTGATTGCGCGGATTGGCAAAGGCACGGAAAATATGATTGCAATGATGTATGAATGCGGGGTCCCGCGTCAGTGTATCAAAGTAGGGCACCAGATCGATACCGGCCTGATGGAAGATGCTGATACCCTCGCTGACTATGACGGTATTGTCAGCCTTAGGGCGGGCATTATAGTCCAGATAAAACTTCTGAAAACCCTTGGCAGAATCTCCCCGGGACGATACTCCGAAATACAATGTACGAGCCTTGAAATAGTTGAATCGCGTCTTGCCATCACGCGTCACAAACCAGTCCGATGCGCGAAAGCGCTCCTCCCACTCAGCCAGCAGCTCTCCCGCCGTCATATTTTCATCTTAATACTGCTGTAAAATGACAGTACAAGGGCGGTCTACCCCTCCTGATACGTAGTCCACATTTAGTGTGATGCGTGCGTATCCGTTTACAGCCTGGTAGGTACCCGTGCCTGTGACCTCGGCCACACCAAAGTTTTGGTCAGGGATACCCAGGGTGATCCCCTGCTTGCTGGCATCGGAGTAGATGTCCACCTCTATCGATTGACCAAAGAGCCCATTAAACCAAAGTTTATTGGCTATGTAAGGATCTGCATAGATGCTGAGATTGTAACTGGATGAGCCGCTGCAGGGGTCACTGACAGTGTAGCTGCCTACGTATTTAGTAGAGCTGAGCTTTTTGCAGCTGTCTCCTTCGTAGCCATTGGGGCAGAAGCAGTATCCGTTATTGCAGGCTGTACCGTAGTCGCATACGCCACATTTCTTTTTGCATCCTGCTGCTGAGATAATTATGATAAAAAGGCTGAAAAAAACTATTGACAGAGACTTGGTTGACATGTCTGTATTATTTTCGATAAAAATACAAAAAGCCAGCTTAGCCTACGGTATTCTTTACCGAGGGACAGGGCGGCTTTACAGACAAACTCCCGTATCATGAATGTAAGACCCATTATCCTGCTGATCCTATGCGCTACGACACTTTGTGCCTCTGCACAGCAGATGAAAAAGCATAGGCATGTCACTCCGCTCCCACCCTTTGACAGTGTGGCAGCCCCTCCCGCACCAGACTACAGCCAGCAGCAAAACTGGGCGGCCCTGCCCGACAGGCTGGATGCTGCCGATGCCGTGCCCCACGGTATCGCATCAGTGCCGGACAGTGCCAAGCAGATAGATGTTTTCTACATACACCCTACCACCTACCGCAACGGTGCGACATGGAATGCTGATGTACGTGATGCCAAACTGAATAAAGTGGTAGATAAGCGGCCGGTAAAGTATCAGGCATCTGCATGGAATGGCTCCTGCCGGGTATATGCTCCGCGCTACAGGCAGGCTATCCTCAGGTCATTTTTCATACAAGATAAGAATGATGGCAAAGAGGCACTGGACCTGGCCTACACCGACGTGCGCAATGCCTTTCAATACTACCTGGACCACTACAATCATGGCAGGCCGATAGTGATCGCATCTCACTCTCAGGGCTCCTACCATGCCCGGCGACTGCTAAAAGAGTTTTTTGACAAAGGTGCACTGCGTAGTAAGCTGGTGTGCGCGTATGTAGTAGGCTTCCCGGTTTTCGAAAAGGAGTATAGCAACCTGAAGCAATGTAATGATGAAACGCAAACAGGATGTATCGTATCATGGGCATCGTACCGGGATGGATTTGAGCCTCTAGGCATGGATAAATTTTACGGCGATGCGATCTGTACCAATCCTGTGACCTGGCGCAATGACTCTACCTGCAGCCTGGTGACGGAGCACAAGGGTAGCGTACTTTTCAACTTCAACAAGCCGATACATACAAGAACTACGGCCCGTATCCATAAAAACATCCTTTGGGTAAATGTCCAATCGCCTATCGCCAAAAAATATGACAACCTGCACATAGCGGACATCAATCTCTTCTGGGAGGATATACGGGAAGATATCCGAAAGCGCGAGGGGCATTATTGGAAGCATTGATATGGACATCGAGATCATTCCATTTTCTGAAGAGCATCGCGATGCTATCCGGGCACTCAATGTGGAGTGGCTGGAAAAATACTTTCATGTAGAGCCGGGAGATGTCATACAGCTGGCAGACCCTGTCCATGAAATCATAGACAAAGGTGGCAAGATATTCTATGCCATTTATAAAGGAGAAATAGTAGGTACAGCCTCACTCATGAGGGTGGATATCAATACCTGCGAACTGGCTAAGATGGCTGTGACGGACCGGGTGCAAGGCCTTGGGATAGGTACAGCGCTCATGGACCACTCCCTCTATGCTGCCTCAGACATGGATATCTCCAGGCTTGTACTTTACTCCAATACAAAGTTGGGGTCTGCTATTCATCTCTACCGCAAATATGGTTTCTACGAGGTGCCGCTGGAGCCAGGCCATTATGAGCGTGCTAATATCAAGATGGAAAAGATACTGTAGCCCCATTGCAGAATAGGTATTTATCCAGTAAGATTGTAGCAAAAGAAAAATCCTCATGAGCGACTCACAACTCGGTATCGGCTCCCGCGTGGAGCATCCTAAATATGGCAAGGGTGTCATAGTAGATATGGATGCTTCGTATTACAGTATCTGGTTTCGCGATGGCGGCTCTACACGTGGTATAGACCGTGAGTATGACGGCCTGCAAGTGCTGGAGAAGGTGGAGAGTGAGCAGACGCCATTCACTATGGCTGATATAGAAACGGCACTGGAGAATGTACTGGACCGTAAGGCAGCGGTATCAGAAACGATCGCCCTGGGTGCAAAATGGACCGGCGGGTCTATCCTGCTCAAACCGGGTAGCAGCGATGTACAGTCAAAGGAATTACCTATCGATACTTTCTTTCACAAGATAGTGATGGTGAGGGACCGCCTGCGTGTGCTGGAGCAGAATATCAATGCGCACAAAGTGCTGACTGACGAAGAGAAGGTAGACCTCCAGCAATATATCACGCGCATCTATGGCTCCCTCACGAGCTTCAACGTCCTCTTTAAGTATACCGAAGATCAATTTAAGGGATCGGGCAAGGGGGAATAGTTTGGACTTCAGATCCGGGCAATGAGCTTGATCTCTTTAGTAAGCTCTTAAATGAAAGATGCTTTAACACACTATGTCAATAGTGCATTAAAGCATCCGAAATCACATATCCTGATCCGAAATAATTACAGCTTAGTATCATCTACTTTATCCAGCCATCCTTTCACCTCTGTGATCACAGGCTGTACTGTGCTCGGCTCAAAAGGATTATTGAGGTTAGCCAGTTTCACCAGATCGAGAAAGGACTTGCTGCCACCAGCTTTGCAGAGGGTCAGGTAGTCCGGCCAGGCGGTCTTGTCTCCCTGCTGTGCCCTGCTCCAAAACTGCAGTGCACATATCTGCGCCAGACAGTAGTCTATATAGTAGAACGGCGAACGGAAGATATGACCCTGCCTCTTCCACAGGCCACCGCTCTCCAGGTATGCATTGCCATCATAGTCTACATATGGCCTGTACTTGCGGTCTATATCGCGCCATACCTCATCACGCTGTTTAGGCGTCATATCCGGATTTTCATATACCACATGCTGAAACTCATCCACAGCTACGCCGTAGGGCAGGAAGAGCATAGCAGATGACAGGTGAGAGAACTTATATTTCTCTGTATCCTCCTTGAAGAAAAGCTCCATCCAAGGCCATGCGAAGAACTCCATGCTCATAGAGTGGATCTCACATGCCTCATAGGTAGGCCAGAGGTATTCTTCTATACTATTATTGCGGCTCTGGTAGCACTGGAAGGCGTGGCCCGCCTCATGCGTGAGTACATCTATATCGTGAGAAGTACCATTGAAATTTGAGAAGATAAATGGTGCTTTGTACTGAGAGAAGTGGGTGCAGTAACCGCCGGCCTGCTTATTCTTCTTGTTATTCAGGTCCATGAGGTCATAGTCCATCATAAAGTCGAAAAACTCCTTGGTCTCCGGGGAGAGCTCAGTATACATCTTCTTCCCATTATCTACTATCCAGTCAGGAGATCCCTTTGGGGTCGCATTGCCAGAGAGGAAGTTCAGCGGTATGTCGTAGTACTTAAGTTTGTCCAGTCCGAGGCGGCGGCGCTGGCGCTCGCGCAGTTCATTTGAGAGCGGCACTACGTGATCCAGCACTTGCTTGCGAAACTTTACGACGTCTTCTGCCTTGTAGTCCGTGCGGAGCATACGGTCATAGCCCAGCTCCACGAAGTTCTTGTAACCGAGCTTGTGAGCGATCTTAGTGCGTGTCTTGACCAGCTTGTCATAGATCGTATCAAACTCACCCGCATTCTCCGCCCACCACTTGTACTTAGTAGTAGCAGCCTCTCTGCGGGTATCGCGGTCAGTGCTCTGCTCAAACGGCTCTACACCGGCCAGGTTGTATTTCTCCCCGCGAAACTCCAGCTCGGCTGTGGCTACCAGCTTAGAATATTCCGTACCGAGCCTATTCTCCTCCTGCATATCGCTGATGACGGCCGGGCCGAAGCTACGTACACTGGTAGCGGCGATATCAAATATCTGCTTGCCAAATTTGCTTTCCAGCTGCGCCTTGAAAGGTGAATTATTCAGCGACTTGTAAAACTGGATATTGAGGTCACGAAAGATCGGCTCTGTATTGTCAAAAAATTCCTGTTCTGTCTCATAGAACGCATTGGATGTATCTATCGAATTGCGTACGGTAGCTATGCTGCCGGCTGTCTGAAACTCAGCCTTGAGGTCATTGATCCTGGTGATCACATTTTCCTGCTCTTGTGCGTTTGCCGCTTTATCAAACTGCTGGAGCAGTCCTTGAAATTCATTCTGGACTCGCTCCAGATCCGGCCTGCGATATTCTATCTCCGAAAATTTCTTCATCACTATAATTTATAAGTCTGCAAATATAGGGCTAATAAGGCACTTTAGAATATAAGTACATGTGCCAAAAATGCCATTTTCTTACTCTTCACTGCCAGCATTCAGCCTGAGGCGGGCACTACCCCAGTAGGCTGATACCATCCTGATAATAAATACAACAGACAAAGACAAGCAGGCTACACAGGCCAGATTGATCTCATCAAAAAAGTACCTGAAAAGCGGATCGACCTCCTCCGGGGCCAGTGGTCGGATAGGCGTGCCCATAGCCTCTATGGTAAACGAGTCATATATGTGCATGAACTCCTGCATGCGGCGGAGCACATATACAAAGAAATTGATACTAATGACAGCGAGGAGGAAGCGTACCCATACCGGCCGCAATACAAAAGTGGTCTTGAGAAACACCGAATAGCGGAAGTAAGTAAGCGCTATCACGATAAAAGCGCCATTGATCCAAAATGGCTTGAAGTGCAACTTGGACGTCAATGGCAGCATGACGATCACTGCTACTACTGCGCTGAGCAGCCACCAGAGCAGCTCTTTGGCCACTTCCAGCATGATATATTGTGTACGACTGGTACTCATAATAAGCGGCGGCAAATGTAACGTAAAAAACCAGACTACTGCGGACTAGATCAGGTCACGGGCTTTGAGCTCCAGGTATTTGTTTATTGCATTGACTGTCAGCTGCTCAGGTGGCGTCAGGACGCTGTGTATGCCATACATTTTCAGCTCTTTTACTATCTGCCTTTTCTCAAAGGCAAATTTCTCAGCTATGGCCTTCTGGTATATCTCTTCTGTATTGCCGGCCGGATGTTCTATGAAATCGCGCAGTTCTGTATTTTCAAAAAAGATGGCTACCACGAGGTGATTGGCAGCCAGAGACCGCATATACTTTAGCTGGCGTCGCATACCCTGTATGGATTCAAAATTTGTATACAGCAATATAAGGCTACGCTGCGTGACTTTCTTTAATATGGTGGCACTGAGGAGTTCGAAATTTGAGTCCAGGAAATTTGTCTTCTCCCTGTACAGGGCTTCCTGTATCTTGTGCATCTGAGCACCACGGCTATCAGCAGGGAGTAGTGTATTAACCTTTTGAGAGAAGGTAACCAAGCCCGGCTTATCTCCCTTTTTGAGCGCAATGTTTGATATGACCAAAGAGGCATTGATAGCATAGTCCAGCAGCGTCATCTTCGCGAAAGGCATCTTCATCAGGCGGCCTTTGTCTACTACAGAGTAGATATGTTGGCTTTTCTCATCCTGAAATTGATTTACCATCAGTTGGTTCTTGCGTGCTGTAGCCTTCCAGTTTACGGTGCGGTAGTCATCACCTTTCACGTATTCGCGTATTTTCTCAAACTCCATGCTATGGCCTATACGCCTGATCTTTTTGAGACCATAGTCGCTGAGCCGATTAGAAAACGCGAGTAGCTCATATTTGCGCATCTGGAGGAAAGAGGGATACACCGCTACCATTTTTTGTGCATCGAAAGTGTAGCGACGCGCTATCAACCCCAGAAATGTATAGGCATAGACATTGACCCCTCCAAAGCTGTACTCGCCCCGCTCTACAGGACGCAGATGATAGCTGATACTCCTGGACTGAGAGGCCGGCACCTGGGTACGAAAAAGTATGTCTCTCCGCTGAAACTGATGAGGTATCTCGTCGATCACATCCAGAGAGATGGAGAAGGGATAATTGTTTTCAATAAAAATGCGGATCTCGTTCTCATCTCCATTGGACAGGCGGTCGGGTGGTACACGGGCGCCGTGCACTCCGGCCCTGCGCTGATAGAGCAGCAGGATATCCAGCAGCACTATGACAGCAAAACCAGCCAGCAAAGACTGTGAGGCAAAGAAGAATACCGGCACTGATGCGCTCACGCAGAAGCAAACCACTATCGCCACCATGGCCATGTATAGGCGGGGACGGAGATAGAGTGAGCGTATGAATGCAGACATGTGATTATCTTGGTATTTCGATATTTTTCATAAAGTTCTCGATCACCTGATTGGCAGAGACACCTTCCATTTCTTTTTCCGGTGTGAGGACTATGCGGTGACGCAGTACGGGTTTGCTCGCAAAGATGATATCATCGGGTGTCACAAAATTCCGCCCTCGGATAGCTGCCAGCGCCTTGGAGGCATTGAGTAGCGCAATAGAGGCACGGGGCGAAGCGCCGACATAGAGATCAGGGTTATCGCGTGTTTTGGCAATAATGCGTGCGATGAACTCTACTAGTTTGGATTCAATATATACCTTGCGTACCTCTGCCTGGTACTTCTTGAGCTCTGCAGCTGTGAGGACAGGGTTTATCTTTTTGATATCATTGACACCACCACGCTCCTGAAAATCGGTCAGTATCCTGATCTCCTGCTCCAGCGTAGGGTATCCCACTTCTATTTTGTAGATAAAGCGGTCCAGCTGCGCCTCGGGCAGGCGGTATGTACCTTCATGCTCTATAGGATTCTGAGTGGAGAATACGATGAAAGGCTCTCCCATCAGATGTGTAGTAGTATCTATAGTGACCTGACGCTCCTCCATCACTTCAAACAAAGCCGCCTGGGTTTTGGCAGGAGCCCGGTTGATCTCATCTATCAGGATGATATTAGAGAAGATGGGGCCGCGGCGAAACTCAAACTCGGAAGATTTAAAGTTGAAGATATTGGTGCCCAGAATATCGCTGGGCATAAGATCCGGAGTGAACTGTATACGGGAAAAATCTGCTGAAATGCACCGTGCGATGATCTTTGCGCTCAGGGTCTTGGCCACTCCGGGCACACCTTCTATCAGGACATGCCCATTGGACAGAATAGCCGTGATCAGCAGGTCTATCATATTATCCTGGCCCACTATGATCTTGCGGACCTCATCTTTGACACGAGCCACTGCATCACGGAGGGCATCCAGCTCATGTGGTGGTGTGGGTGCTGATGTTTGCTGTATTTCTTCCATATAGTTGGTTTATTTATTGATCAATCCTGATTCGTTATAAAATTGCTCCAGCGCCGTATTGAAGGCTATCAGAGTCTCTTCATTTATGTACCGCGTACGCCTGATGTCGTTTTCATAAATGGAGAAAACGGCATTTACTGTTTCTATACTCACATCACTCTTGTAGGCCAGGCGCTCACGAAAGGCAACACTTGTATCACCTGTAGGCAGCAGATAGTACTGCCGGATGCGCTCCAGCAGATAGGTCATTTTCTTGACTGCTATATCCCTATGGTCCCGCTGCTGATAGTATATCGTACCAATGGTCTGTGTAAACTGTAGTGAGGTATTGGCCGGCGGGATCAGCGTAGGTATGATACGCTGCAGTCGCCTGCCAGCGAAAACCATGTAGATAACTGCCGTACAAAGTGCAATGTAGAATGCCCACTTGTAGGCCGGTACTGATAATATAAACCGCAGCGGCGTACTGGCCTTCTCATGGTGAAAAGGCCTGTAGTATTCCTCCCAATATATGGCGCCGTCAGATAGATGGGATAGGCATGCTGCAGCGTATTGGTTGTTATTACGTCTCAGCATATTATAATTAGTAAAGGCCAGCGGCACGACATGTATGAAAAAGGCTCCCTGACCAAAGGGTACTTTCACAAAGTCAGGATGGCCGGCGCCATCAGTGCCCAGCGTGATGCGTGGGCGCATCACTACTCTGCGCTGAGCCAGGCCCGTAATCGTGGGGTCTTGTTTTGAACTATCTGCATCATCTATCCAGTAGGTCACATCTTCATGGCGAAAACGGTAAGCATCAGAGGTGGAGGAACCTCCTGCGCGGACAGTATAATCTGAATCCTGAGCCATCAGTTGCATAGACTCTTTGACCACGATGCCCAGCGTATCAGCCAGAAACCTGGGTAATGAATAAGCTGAGATAAAGACATTATTGCCATGGTCGGCAAAAGCAGCCATGCTCCGAATATCCAGCTCATCTGCACTGAGACCTGAAGTGACTATAATACAACTAGCGCCACTATCCTCAAAGGCATCTCCCAACAGGTAAAATGGCTGATTGGATGTAGTGAGCTTACCGTGCGGAAAAATATCACCGAGCCTTTCATAAACTATATAACTGCCGTAGGGTATCTTATCAGCACGGTCGTAGGTGGCAGTCCAGTTGACCTGCTGCGGAGTGAGCCATGCTGTAGCGAAGAGCACGAGCAGAATGAGCCCCAATACCAGATATGTGCGCCTTGTTTTCAAATACTCTTCTGATCCTGTATCAATGTATAAAACCGACCCAGATCGGTCTTTGAGTCATGATAATGCTGCTCAGTGACCTCGCTATTGCCGTACCACACATTCTCAAAATCATCCGTGGCAGTGAGAAAAGCCTTGCGCATATTGTCTCCACGCAGCTCATTGTAGTAATCCATATTGGTCTTGCCTGCGCGCCAGTGTATCAACTCCCGGTCAGCCATCAGGCGGAGGGCCTTGAGATACTGATAGCGCACTGCCAGCCGCCACTCGCCCCTGCCCACAGCCTCGGCTATCAACTCATCTATATTCAACTCACGAATATTCTCTTCTGATACGTATGGCATGCTGACCACCCTGGCATCGCTCACCAGAAACCGACGGAGGTCTATACCCGCCAGATTGAGCACGATAGCTACTATGGCGAATATCATAAAACCATACAGAACAAAGTCCATCACTCTGCTGCCGCCTTTTGTACCGGAAAACTTTGACAGCATCTCTCCCAGCTTATACTTGATCCACTGCCATATACCCATCTGCTCAGGAGGTGTATCTGTCTCGTATCGGAATGCCTGCTGTGACCTGTAGCTATCCAACGCATGCTGATCAAAGCTACGTATCGTACCGGAAGCCGAATCCTGAGCATGGCCAGGTGTAGTACATACCATCAATAGCAGTACGTACCATATATGCAGCAAAAGAGAAAAGCGCGATGCAGCCTTCACTATCCGAGGTCGTTTACATTATCATCTCCGGCTCCGATCGCATCTATCTGCTGCAATACGCTGACACCGTCTTTCTTCTCCACGAGGCTGTAATATTGGATATTGATAGCAATAGCGATGAATGTAGATAAGGCAATAGTGCCAAACTGCCCTATAGCCATGGCCACCCGATCCAGGACACCCATCTCAAAGCTGGCGCGACCGCTCTGGATACTGGTGATACTTTTGGTAAAAATAAACACCATGTAAGGAGCAGTGAACACGATGGCCACCATATAGCCTATCAGGCTAGCAATAAAGAGCGTGAGAAAAGTCCACCAGAAATTCCCCTTGACCAGGTAAAAAGCACGTGAGATCGTATCGCCAAATGATAAACCCTCACGGATGTAGATCATACTGGCCAGAGACATCGGTACCATAACGTATACCATAAGTACCATAAGCCCTATCACTACCAAAAAAATCAGGGCGTATGCTGATATAGATACCAGAGAATAAAATATCAGGGCCATGATACCACAGAATATAACAAGCACAAAAAAGGAAAGGAAAGTGAGACCGAGCATCCGGCCAAAATGCTCCCTGATGCCCCGGATGATATCTGTATGATCAATGTGCCCATCCTCAGAGTGCTCTATAGCCAGAAATGCGGAAATAAAAGTGAGATGCAAAAGAAGCCCGCCGACCAGGAGTACCAGATATGCCAGCATGCCTACGACACCCATGTTTTTCAAATTATTCAGCGCAGCGCCGCTACCCAGGGAATATGTAGAGATTGCAGATGCGTATGCAAAAGCGCCTATCAGGTATGTGGGCACTACGATGATTAGTATGACGTATCCATATTGCCTGAAATATCTTTTGCCAAAGGCAAGCGCATCGTTTATCACATCGCCAAACGGACGTACTTTAAACAGTTGAAATCTCTCCTGTGTCATTCTTTTTTGAAAGTTGGATGGGGTAAATAATGAAATACCAGATAATGAAGGCAAATGAAGATCCTATAATGACGATATGTATGGAGGCTGGCATCTTATTGTATAGCCTGGTCACAAAACTCTCCAGCAAAGCTGCTACTACAAAAACAGGAACGATGCCCACGGCGATCTTCAGGCTCCTTTTGCCAGCCTCTACCAGTGACTCCATCCGTGAGTATGTGCCTGGAAATAAAATACTATTGCCTAGTACTATACCGGCACCTCCTGCTATGACTATAGCCGATAGCTCCAGCGCTCCATGCAGGAATATGGCTGAAGCAGAGATCCAGAATAGCCCCCGCTCGTAAAAGAAATACTGGAACACCCCGACCATGAGGCCGTTTTTAAAAAGTTCGTAGTAAGAACCAAGCGACAAGAAAATACCTTCTATGTAAGTACGGAAGGAAACGAAAATATTATTGCTGGATATGGTTAAAAACATGCCTGTGCGGTGCATAGAGTCGTATACCGCCATCGGATCGCCCTTTTTAATGTTTTCCAGCGTCATGTCTACGTAGGTATCTCCCAGTACCAATCTGACAAAATCCTCATCGTGAGCAGCGGAGATCACTCCCATCACTATGGCTAGCAGAAAAAAAATCAAAGCATACAAAAGCTGCGGATGGCTGCGCCGCACTGCATAAGGGACTTCATATTTCCAAAAGGTAATAAAGCGGCCTTTGCGCTCCCCTTTGTTCTTGTAGATAGCCCTGTGAAAGTGAGCGGTAAGCTCATTAAGATACCTGGTCGTATTGCTGCCCGGATAAAATGTGCGGGCATAAGAGAGATCATCCTGCAGGCTCAAATAGAGATCTGAGAGCTGATCGGGAGAGATGGCCTGCTTAGTTTTGATGATACTATCGAACTGCTGCCACTTCTCTGCATTCTGTTTGATAAATGCGATTTCTCTCAAGGTTTTCGTTATTTTCGTTACTAATGTAAGGTTTTACATCTGATTATTTTATGCAAAACGTAGCATGAGCGATAATTCTATTTTCATAGATACATCTCAGAATGTCTCCATCGAATATGAACTGGCAGGACTAGGGTCGCGGGTAGCCGCAGACCTGATCGACGTAGCTATCAAATTTGGATACTACATCTTCCTGTATGTCATTATCATTTTTTTTGCACTGGCTAAATCGTATTCTATACTAGTCGTCCTCGTATTCTTGCTTTTTATTCCACTGATATTTTACTCCCTGATCCTTGAGACCTTTATGCAGGGACAAACTATTGGAAAAAAGGTAATGAAGATCAAAGTAGTGAAGCTGGATGGCCAGCAGGCTTCATTCAGCTCCTACCTGCTGCGCTGGCTTTTCATCTTTGTAGATTTCTTCCCGGCCTTTCCTATAGTAGGCCTGCTCTGTGTAGCGATGAGCAAGCGCCAGCAACGGATAGGAGATATGATAGCCCAGACCACCGTGATCAAACTATCTGACAGCGTATCGCTGCGTGACACCATCTACGAGCGGCTACAAACTAACCATGAAATGACCTACCCTGAGGTAGCTCAACTGTCTCCTGGAGATATCACGGTAATAAAAAAAGTACTGAATACGCCTGAATACCTGGATAACTACGACATGGTGTACACCCTGACCAATAAGATCCAGGCAAAGATGAATGTAACCCGAAAAGAGCCTTTTCCGCAGGAATTTCTCCAGACAGTGGTAAAGGACTATAACGCACAACAGAACGAATGATCGGCCTGGTCAGAATCCCATCTCGGCCTTCACCTCTGTGATAGCAGTCAGTAGTGCTTTCACATCCTTTGCATACAGCCGTCCTATGTTGCCTATACGGAAGCAATTGGCTTTGGTCAGTTTGCCAGGGTAGATGATATAGCCGCGGTCGTTCAGCTTATTGTAAAATACTTTGAAATCAAAGGCAGCGACCTCAGGGTAATGATAAGAATTGATGATATACCCCTGACGATCCCTGCTCAGGTACTCCTTGAACCCAAGAGCACTCATGCCCTCGGCCAAAGTATTGAAATTGTCCTGATAGCGGGCGGCGCGGGCGGATACACCGCCCTCCTCGTCCAGTTCGCGCAAGGCCTGGCGGAAAGCAAGTAATGCATGCGTAGGTGGCGTGAACCGAAACTGGCCGTCATTCTCCAGGCCTATCCACTGGGCATACATGTCCAGCACTAGGGTGTCAGCCTGGCCCTGGCACTTGATGAGGCTATCCCTCCGTGCTATGACAAATGAAAAACCCGGCACCCCCTCGATACATTTATTGGAGGAAGAAACGAGGAAGTCTATGTGACAGGCAGCAATATCTACCGGCACGGCTCCAAAGGCACTCATAGAGTCTACGAGATATCCGACCCCATATCTGGCAGCCAGCGCACCAAACTGATCTATCGGATTGAAGATGCCACTGGTGGTCTCGCAGTGCACGATGATCATATGGGTAAAGCTGCCGCTGGAGAGAAGCTCCTCAGTTTTTTGCAGGTCAGGTGTCTGATCTTCGTCGCATACCAGTGCCTCATATGGTATCTTATGTATAGAGGCGATCCTGGCTATGCGTTCGCCGTAGGCCCCGTTTATGAGAATAAGTAGTTTACCATCTTTGGGCACCGCAGATGATATCATGGCCTCTACGCCAAAGGTGCCGGAACCCTGCATGATCACGGTCTCATATCCGCTCTCCTTAGATACCGCGCCATGCTCCAGTAGCTGCTCACGTATTTCTTTTACTGTATTGACAAAAGATATATCGCGCGATCCGAGGTCGTGAAGCATGGCTTCTTTGACAGTAAGGCTGGTGGTGAGTGGGCCAGGGGTGAAAAGCAGTTTATCCATGGTGTGCAAAGGAAACAATTTATCGTAATGACAATAAAAACTGAGCTGCCACAAACGGGCAGCTCATTGATTCTAAATATAAGTTTGTTTATTCTATGACAATATTGCCTGTAGCCACTCGATCTGCACTCCTGAGCGCCAAGTGGTAGATACCTTTAGCCTCGCCACTCAGGTCGAGCTGATAGAGGCGATCTGCAGCTGGTATTTTGTCCTCTGCTACTATGCGGCCGAGATCGTCTGTGACATAGAGTGCTACATCACCTTGCAGCTGGGCAAAGGATACCATGAAGTAACCGCTGGCAGATGGGTTTGGCATTACCTGTACCATTGCATTTTCCGTTACATTGCCTATACCTGTGGCGTCACAGAGTCCTATCTCGCAGAGCCATGACCTGCCGTCCAGCGCCCAGGCTGTCTGGTTCTCCGGGCGAATGCCACTACCATAGATCAGGTGATGTAGTGCTGTGATAGCGATATCGGCCTGCACGGGAGATTGATGCTGCAGCGCTGTATCGGGCTTAGTGATAGGATAGGCGAGGAATGTGCCCGGATCAGGAGGGGTATTATGAGCTGCATTTTGCGGACCGGAAACCTGGAGGTGTATACCACGATCAGAATTTGCGATCCACCATATATGGCGCTCCTCATAGCTGACGCCGCCATGGCCTGTACCAGTGCCGCCGTGATCCGTAGTGACCAGCACCAGCCAATCTTCCTGCGCATAAGTAGGACGTGAGCGCATAGCCTGCAGTATCCGGCCTATCTGAAAGTCTATGCTATCTATAGCCTGCGTGTAGGCAGGATTATTAGGATTGAAGCCGCTACTGTGACCTGTGAGGTCCACCTTGTCAAAATAAGTGAAGAGTAGGTCTACATCCGGGTCTTGTACCAGCTGTGAGGCTGCGGCACCTGTGCCCTGGGTATAGCCATCCGTACCTATTATCTTCTGATCCCATCCGTCATTGTAAACATTATTGCTCATCGGTGCCCACTCTGTGTACTGGATACACTTGAATGACGTGTCTATCTCCTTGGCATGAGTGGGGAAGTAAGGGTATTGATTATAATCACTACCGCCATAAGTATTGCCTGTGACACCGTGCTTCTCGTGATACACGCCGCACATGATGCTGGACCATGAGGGACCTGACACCGTAATATCGAGATGCCATGAGTCAAGTGTATAAAAGCCCGTGTTACACAGACCGAGCAGATTAGGGGCGTGGCCCGAGTCCATTTCTTGCTTAAGGGCATCTGCGCGGCAGCCATCTATACCTATCACGAGGACTTTGCGCTTATGCCCGCCGTGGCCTGCAAAAGCTGATAATGCCAACAGCGCGCATATAAGTGTAAGAGTAATTTTACTTTTCATTTTTTGTGGTTTTTATGATGATCTTATAATTCATATCGGAAGCCTACCTGGCCGCGTTGCTTGTATACTTCTACCCGGAGTGGCCGGTTAGGATTGCCTACGTATTCCTTATAGCTCCAGTTGAGCAGGTTGTTTGCCTCAAAGTAGACTGAGTAGTGTTTTTTAAACTCGTAGGAGATCTGAAAGTCCATAGAATACTGCTCTCCCATGAAGATGTCAAAGTCCTGGTCTTTGTGAATCAGCTCACCATTAGTACTGCTTGGGAGTGTAGCAAGGTTTAGCTCCAGCAGGAAAGGGCTGTTATAATTAAGCGCCAGTGCTGCCTTGACACCGTACTTCTCGTAAAGAAGTGATACGTTATATAGTAAGGGGCTCTGCTCAGACATAGCCTGAGTCTTAGGCCGCCCCGCCACATGCATGCGTGAGTACGAATACGTGATATTGGCTCCAATACCAAAACCAGATGCAAATCGTGGCAGAAAGTCAAACTTGCGCTTGATCTCGGCCTCCACGCCCACTACCCACGCATCGGCATTGCCGTAGCTTTTGGTAACGAAGTAAGTGAGCGGATCTATACCTCCTGTAGACTTTACAATGATGTGGTTCACGATGTACTTGCCATAGGTACTCAGAGTGAAAAGCCCCTTATTGCCCCAGAAATATTGATAGCTGAGATCAAAGTTGTGCGAATAAGAAGGCTTCAGGTTCGGATTCCCTTTGATGTACAGATAGTCCTGGTACTTGATGAGGGGCGCTCCCGGTTTTGTCTCTTGAAAGTTGGCCCGGTGAAAGGTGCGGGATATAGCTGCGCGCAAATTCATCCGATCATTGATCTTGTAATTGACATTGAGAGCAGGGAGGATGGAAACGTAGTTTTGTCTGGTGAAAGAATCTACCACGGGCTGATAAGCATGCATCTGAGAATCGTAAGGATCTATTCCATACTGTGGGAGGGATGAAAAATTAAGGTCGAGAGCGTGTTCGTACAGGCGAGTATTCTCTATGCGCAGTCCGCCTACTATGTTCCACTTGCCTATAGTGGCGTCTACCATCGCATAGCCTGCCAGTTGTACTTCTTTATAATCATACGTGGAGCCTACCCAATATGGATACTGCTCATTGAATGAATCCACATAGTGATTGATCATCTTTGAGTTTCCCCAGCGCTCCATATCGGCCATAAAGTTATTGAGCTGGTCGCGGGTCATATTTGGCACATCCAGGCCGGCATAGTTGCTGCCGTATTTAGACAAAAAATCCTGCCAGCGCGAAGGCTGAGTGGCAAACATATTGAGGAAATAGTCTTTTGAATTCTGGCCTTTGTTCGGATTTTGTGTCCACCAATGAAAACCCAGCTTGCGCTCTCCTTGTTTGTATCTCCCTTTAGCGCCCACCTGCAGGATCACCTTTGGTGAGATCTCATATTTCGCATCTACAGAGAGAACCCCGGGGTCGATCTCATAGGTATAGTTGGTCTCAGAGCGGGCCTCCAGAAACACCAGCGTACTGGCGTTGAAAGGCTGCAATGGTTTAGGTTGGATATTGGTCCAGTGATCTCCATGTCCGTAAGGGTTGTCCCCGTCCAATAGTTTAGAGCTAGACCACGGTGGATTCTTTGGATCATAAGGGGCACCAGGGTCGTATCTGGCTCCATTTTGCAGGATAGGATCTACATCAGAGTAGATTACTGGTGTTTTATTAGTAAAGACGGCGCTGAAATATCCATCATGTGGATCCGTAGGATTCTGCCTTGGGCTACCGTAAAAGAAGCGATTGTAATAAGAAGAATACTTGACAGTAATTTGCAGTTTCTTGACAGGCTTGATCTCGGCGCTGATACTGCCACCGAAAAGTTGCCGGTTCAATAATCCATGAATAAATTGTGGCTGCACTGTAGTCCCCTCTCCGGAGGCATAAGTGTAGGATATCTTGTTCTGATATTTATTATCCCACATTACTCCCGCCATACCTCGGAATCCAACCTTTACCTTGGGTGAAACCTGCCAGTCAAAGCCCGCATTAGTACCAAAGTTGGTCCTATTACCAGAGTAGTCCTTCAGATCATAGCGATTGATAGCGTGATTGAAGTTATTGCCGTATATCAGTTTGTAGCCATCTACCTCATAAAAATTTCCCCGCAGCGTAGCATTGACCACATATTTGAATTTGCCATTCTTAGTCACGTCTCCCCATAGCAGATTGATGTTACCCGTTGGCTTCTGCGAGAGCAAATTGTAGCCCAGGCCAGAGTTGAAGACAAAGGTCCTTTTGTCTACAGGCTCTTTTAATATGAAATTGATGCTGCCGCCTACATTGTCTCCCTCCATATCGGGTGTCACTGTGCGTGTCACCTCTATGCGATCTATGAGATCTGCAGGAAGGACCTCAAACTCAAATGACCTTGATGTATTCTCCTCATCTGCCACAGGCAGGCGATCACCACTGATCAGTGTAGACGTCCAGTCAGTGGGTGTACCGCGGAGTGATACATAGCCTCCTTCTCCTTTATTATTGTGTATGGCTACACCTGACACCCGCTTCAGTGCGTCAGCCGCATTCTTATCGGGTAGCTTTTTGATATTTTCAGATGAGATGACGGTCACCACCCGCTGGGAATTTCGAGTCATATCAATGGCCTGAGTCTCCGACCCGGCCCTATGTTTTCCTTTTACTGTAACCTCTTCCAGGCTCTTGCTGTCTGGCAGGAGACCTATCTGCCCCAGGCGGACAACAACACCCGGATTCACTGATACTTCAAATGTCTTTCGCAGATATCCTATGTAAGAAATTATCAGGGTATGTTTGCCCTCTGGCACATTGATAATAGTAAACTCACCTTTTTCATTCGTTGTGGTACCAATGGCTGTCCCTTCTATGACTACAGAGGCTCCGGTCAGGGCCTCTGTACCATCTACTATAGAGCCGGTGATACTACCGGTACCCTGGCCGAGTGCCATCGATACCCAGAGAAAAATGTATACAAGGAGGATAGAAAATTCTTTCAAGCAATCCAGATTTTAAGGACCGCCAAAAGTATTTTTGTACTGTTATTTGATCTCTACTGAAGTATTACCGGTAGATTATGAATCTATCAGTCAAAAGGATATTAGGGCCGTTGCCTGAAATAGCGCCAGCTCCAGCCTATAGAAAGGAAGGCTACTCCAACAATGATATATGTAGCCGGAGATGCGAGTGTCAGCCCACAGAATAGGATCGCCACAATGGTACCATATGTCAGCCGGATATTTTCTGATATCCATACCCAGCGCTTGCTCTCCATTATGCCGCCCCAGTCTATAATGGTATGCCAAAGCAGCAAGGCGCCTACCCATCTCTGCCAGGTGGCCCAGTCCGAATCAGGTTTGATCACATACATCATCAGGATGACCCCAAACACAAGATGAAGTATCAAATACGGACGCGCCTGCGTAAATGCCTCGGGGCGATACTTCTGTTGATTGGACGGAGTGACCTCGGTGATGGGCTCTAGCGGGGCCAGTCCCCGAGGACGCCATCCGAGCGGCATGAACCAAAGTTTAAACTTATCAATGATAAAAGGTGCCGCCACGGCATCCCGCCACAATGTGCGATAGTAGTGAAAGTTGATGCTGATCGGATTCCAGGAATGCGGCGGATGGTACATACCATACACTACTTTCTCATCCTCTTCTTCAAAAGTACCAAACACCCGGTCCCAGATGATCAAAAACTCGCCGAAGTTCTTGTCCAGGTATTTAAAATTGACACCATGGTGCACTCTGTGATGCGATGGGGTAGTAAAAGTGAACTCTACCCAGCGCCACAATTTAGGGACGAGCTCGGTATGATGAAGGAACGCTATGAATAGGTGAATACCTGTCATAGCATATATATCTACCGGTTTGAATCCAATAATGGTAAGCGGCCAAAAGAAAAAGAATGAAAAAAGGCGCTGGGTGACACTGGCGCGCAGGGCTACGGCAAAATTCATCTCTTCTGCTGAATGATGTGGTGAATGTGCAGCCCACATGATATTGACATGATGGCCCCAGCGGTGTACCCAGTAGAAAATGAAATCTACGCCCAGCAGCAGCAATAAGAAATTATACCAGGTCATCTCAATATTATCTATGAGCCTGAAGTGCGTCCATAGATACCCATATATGACATATACCCCGGCCGCCACGAGGACATTGACGGTCTGATTGCCCAGCGCCGTGCCGAAATTAGCGATCAGCTCCTCAAAGCTGATCAGGTCCTTCTTATAGTACCAGCAGAGGATGAGCTCCAGTAGTACGAAGATGATAGCTATAGGTGTGAGCGTAGCATATATATTCCCGAGACTTCCCATATTACTAATTTACTAATCTGAGCGGAACAGAGAAATATAAGGGTGATCGCTGAAAGGAAGATTTCAGCGAATGGAAGTATCAGGCCGGATAGGAGCATAAGTGCGCTCCATCATATCCCTGATCTCCGCAGTGCATAGCCTGCTAATACTACCCTCGTGTGTATGGCTCAAATGGCGCGATGGAGCAAAGGTGCCCTGATGGATAGAATCGCCTACCGATCTATACGCATCCCTAAACGGCACTTTATTGACGACTTGCTTATTGATCTCTTCTACACTAAAGAGGTGATCGAAAACCTTATCCTCCAGTATGCCTGTACGGACCTGCACATCGCGTAGCGCATATGTCAGCATAGACAGGCACTCCCTGATACTATCTATGGCAGGGAAAGTAATATCCTTGGTCAGCTGCATATCGCGATGATACCCTGACGGAAGGTTGTTGCAGAGCATCGTGATTTCGTTTGGGGCGGCTTGTATCCTGCTGCAGCGGGCTCTGATGAGCTCAAAGATATCCGGGTTCTTTTTGTGGGGCATGATACTAGACCCTGTAGTAAGCGAATCCGGAAATGAAATATAGCCCCACTGCTGGCTCATATACAGGCACACATCATAGCTGAAGCGCGAGATAGTGGCAGCCACTGAAGCGATAGCGGAGAGGACGGCCTTCTCAGACTTGCCACGGGTCATCTGTGCATAGACCGAGTTATAGTTCATTTCACCAAAAGACAGCAGCTCTGTAGTCATGGACCTATTCAGCGGAAATGCTGATCCGTACCCCGCCCCTGAGCCCAGCGGATTCTTATCTACAATTTTATAAGCAGCTACAAGTGCCTCCATGTCGTCTACCAGGCTCTCTGCATATGCGCCAAACCACAGCCCGAATGACGATGGCATGGCCAGCTGGAAATGAGTATAGCCGGGCAGTAAGTCATCCTTGTGATGCTCACTCAGCTCCTGCCAGCGGTCAAATAGCTCTATGACCTGAGCGGCTATCTGCACCAGCTCATCTTTCAGGTAAAGTTTCAGGTCTACCAGTACCTGATCATTGCGTGAGCGGCCGGTATGCAGTTTCTTGCCAGCCTCTCCGATGCGCTCAGTCAGTGTTTTCTCTACCTGTGAGTGGACATCCTCTACATGTGCCTCGATCTGAAATTCCCCCCTGCTGATCTCAGCCAGTATATCGTTCAGCCCAGCTTTGATCTGCTCAAACTCATCTGTAGTAATAACACCTACATGAGTCAGCATCTCGGCATGCGCCAAAGAACCCCGGACATCAAAAGAGGCGAGGCGCAGATCCCAGTGACGGTCATTGCCTACAGTAAAAAGCTCGGTAGCCAGGGAGCGATCGTCCTGTGCGGTAGTACTTTTTTGCCAAAGTTTCATATTGAGAGTTTATGCTTTTGAGAAATAATGATCTAACAGGGAAATATACTTGTGGATGCCTTCTTCTATCTCTTGTATGTAGATGTACTCATCAGCACTATGTGAGCGTGCTGAGTCGCCGGGTCCCATTTTGACAGATGGCCATGGCATCAATGCCATATCAGAGGTAGTGGGTGATCCATAGCGTGGGATACCGAGCGTCTGAGCAGATATCAATACCGGGTGCTCCACCGGTATGAATGATGGTTTGATACGGGTAGACCTCTCCTTTACTTGGCATGACACGTGCTGCCTTATCACTTCAAGGACCTCTGCGTGAGTATAAAAATCGTTCAGTCTTATGTCCACAGTAAAAGTGCACTCGGCTGGAACCTGATTATGTGCAGTCCCGGCATTGATGATCGTGACATTCATAGTCACCTCGCCGAGCCATGGAGAGACCTTCTCAAATCTATAACTACGAAACCAATCAATATCCTGCATGGCCTTATAGATCGCATTGACACCCTCCTGGCGGGCGGCGTGGCCTGCCACTCCCTGAGCAGTACAATCTATCACTAACAGCCCTCTCTCCGCCACTGCCATATGCATACATGTGGGCTCGCCTACTATGGCCAGATCTATGGGCTCTATATCCGGGATCAGACTCTCTACTCCACCGGCGCCTGATATCTCCTCCTCCGCTGTGGCTGCATATACCATGTTGAACGGAAGGTCTGAACGCTCATAGTAATACAAGAATACACCTAGCAGCGATACGAGTGGCCCGCCAGCATCATTACTGCCCAGACCGTAGATCCTGCCATCTTCTACTGCAGGAATGTGTGGATCTCTGGTGTAGCCCTTATTGGGTTTCACGGTATCATGGTGTGAGTTTAGTAGGAGCGTCTTTTTGCCTGTGGTAAAGAATTTATTCTGAGTCCAGACATTGTTACCCTTACGATGAACTGGTATGCCGCTTGCGGCGAGATAAGCCTGTATACGGTCAGCCGTGCCATGCTCCTCTCTGCTGAAAGAAGGTATGGCAATCAGGTCCCGCAGGAGGTCGATCATATCACTTGTGATCTTATCTACAGATGCGTGTGCCATAACCGGGTTGCTCATTTATCAATGCGGTGAGATCTCCTGCATGGCCTATGACGACTTGCGCCACTCCGTCGGAGATTGCCTTGCATGCGTTATCTATTTTGGGGATCATGCCACTGCTGATAGTGCCATCACTCTTAAGAGCTTCTGTTTCGCACAATTTTATATAAGGTATTGCACTATTCTCATTTGCTACATCTCTCAGCACGCCTTTCTTTTCAAAACAATACAAGAGCGTCGTATCATAGTTTTTGCTCATAGCCACAGCAATGGATTGTGCTACGGTATCGGCATTGATATTGAGCAGATGACCATCCGAAGTGCAGGATATAGGTGCGATGACCGTAGTGACACCGCTCTGTAGCAGCATATGGAGCAGCGTGTCATTTATCTTATTCGTCTGAATATCTCCTACCCAGCCATAATCTATATCCCCTACCGGACGCCTGACCGCAGGTACCAGCCTGGCATCTGCCCCACACAGGCCCATGGTGTCACATCCTTTGGCTTGTAGCCTGGCTACTATAGTTTTATTGATAAAACCAGCGTAGGTCATGGTAACTACTTTGATCGTTTCTTCATCAGTGATGCGGCGGCCATCCACCATTTTGGTCTCTATACCCAGGCGCGCGCTAAGCTCGGTAGCGAGTTTACCTCCGCCATGTACGAGTACCTTGTGGCTACTGATGCCTGACAGATCGCCGAGAAATTTATCCAGTGCTTCGGCATTATCTATCACATTGCCTCCTATCTTGATGACTGTAAGCTTCTCCATCTATACGCTCTCCAGTATTTTTTTTAAAACAGTCTGAGCTGCAGTGACCCTATGTCCGGCCTGCAATTGTATCAGGCTGTCAGGCCCATCTATGAGTGCATCTAGTAGCTCTACATTTCTCCGTACCGGAAGGCAGTGCATGATCTTTGCGTTCTTTGTCAGTTTCATTTTTTCAGGAGTCAGCAGCCAGTCTTCTTGCACCGGCGGCATTGCGCCATAGTCTTCGTATGAGGACCAGTTTTTCACATACACATAATCTGCACCAGCGAGAGCGGCATCCTGATCATAAGTGACCTCTGCTCCCTGTGAAAATTCAGGGGCCAAATCATAGCCTCTGGGATGTGTGATGATCACTTCTGCACCGGAGGCCACTGCCCATTCGGCAAATGAGTTGGGGACTGCCTGCGGAAGGGCCTTGATATGTGGTGCCCAGGTGAGGACCACTTTGGGCTTCTTCTTAGCAGATGTCTCTGCTATCGTGATCATATCTGCGAAACTCTGCAGTGGATGCCGGGTGCCCGACTCCAGGCTAATGAGTGGTTTGCTACAGTACTTCTGAAAGGTATGAAGGATATGCTCGGTATAGTCCTTTTCCCTATCCACCAGGCCGGGGAAGCTGCGCAATCCAATAACATCACAGTATTGCGAAATGACTCCTGCCGCCTCTTTGATGTGCTCACTCTTAGTACCATTCATCACCGCACCGTCTTCAAACTCTATCTGCCAGCTATCTTTATCCAGATTGAGCACCACGACGTTCATGCCCAGGTCGTATGCTGCGCGCTGGCTGCTCATCCTTGTCCTGAGGCTTGGATTGAGGAAAAGCAAGCCCAAGGTCTTGCCCCTGCCCAAATCCCGGTACTGGCCAATGTTTTTCCTGAGTGCCAGGGCCTCACTGACGAGCGCCGGGACATTTCCAGCATCTTTTACGGTTAGAAACTGCTTCATATATTAACACTCGTTAGTTTAAGACAAGATGACAAGGCATTGAGAAAGACATCTGCCTGGGTTTGCGTCAGTGTGAGTGGGGGAAGTACTCTCAGCGTATTCTTATTGGAGGAGGTGCCGGTAAAAATGTGGTAATCCTCCAAAAGTTTCCCTCGAAGAGGAGCACAAGGACCATCCAACTCAATACCGATCATAAGGCCCATACCTCTCACTTCATGTATACCCGGTAATCCTCTGAGTTTTTCTATCAGATGTGAGCCCACTTTGGTGGCATTTCCCATGAGACTTTCTTGCTGTACCACATCCAAAACGGCTATGGCTGCAGCACATGCCAGGTAGTTTCCACCAAAGGTGGTACCCAGCATGCCATGCCGGGCTTTATATTTATCTGAGATCAGCACGCCCGCCACTGGAAAGCCATTTCCCATGCCCTTTGCCATGGTCACCATGTCAGCACGGATACCCGCATATTGATGTGCGAAGAAGTGACCACTACGACCATAGCCAGACTGTATCTCATCCAATATGAGAGATACGCCATATTGGTCGCACATAGACCGCAAAGACTTCAAAAACGATACTGATGGTATCTTCACACCACCTACGCCCTGTATACCCTCTATGATCACGGCTGCGACATCATCGCCCATAGCCATGCGTAGTGCATCTTCATCATTCCATGGCAGGAAGGTGATATTGGCATTGTCATTTACCGCTGCCTGTATCGACGCATCATTTGTAGTAGCTACAGCCAGGGACGTCCTGCCGTGAAAAGAGCCTTCAAAGGCTATTACCCTTTTGCGTCCATTGTGAAATGATGCCAGTTTCAGGGCGTTCTCATTTGCTTCGGCCCCTGAGTTGCAAAGGAAAAGGTGATAATCATCATAGCCACTCAGCGCTCCGAGTTTGTTTGCCAGCTCTTGCTGCTGTGGTATTTTGACAGAGTTAGAATAAAATCCTATTTGGCGAAGCTGCTGCTCCAGCATCTGCACATAGTGAGGATGACTATGGCCAATAGATATGACCGCATGGCCACCATAGAGGTCCATATATTGCTGCCCCTTGTCATCATATAGATAGATACCGTCTCCCCTCACAGGAGTGATGTCAAACAGCGGGTATACATCAAACAGTTTCATGATCAGAATGCGGATGCTTTGAGTAAAAGGCCCGTAGTCTCCTCCAGCCCAAAAATGATATTCATATTCTGCACCGCCTGTCCGGATGCGCCTTTGAGCAGATTGTCTATGACAGAGGTGATCAGGGTCCGTCCCTCATAAGATTCCAGGTGGAGCAAACACTTGTTCGTATTTACCACTTGCTTCAGATCGATCTCCCTGCGACTGATGCGCACGAAAGGATGAGCGGTATAGTACTGCTCATATATTGCGTACAAGTCATCAATACTGCGATCTGACTTTACCAATGCCGCGGTGTGAATGCCGCGGGCGAAGTTGCCGCGCTGTGGTGTAAAGATCAGGTCTGATGCCAATGCAGGCTGCAGTGCCTTCAGCGACTCTGTGATCTCACGGATATGCTGATGAGTAAATGGCTTATACACTGACAGGTTGCTATCGCGCCAGCTGAAGTGTGTAGTCGCTCCCGGTGCCTGGCCCGCGCCTGTACTGCCGGTAGTGGCATTGATATGAATTTCTCCGCTCAGTAAGCTATTTGCCGCGAGAGGCAGCAGTGCCAGCTCGATACTGGTGGCAAAGCAGCCAGGATTAGCTATGCTCGTGGCATTCCTGATCTTGTCTTTATTCAGCTCCGGCAGGCCGTATATAAATCTGCGGTCACCGATGGCACTAGTATCTGCATGACGGAAGTCCTGGCTGAGGTCAATGACAATAACTTCGCCGGGGATATCATTCTCCTGCAGAAACCGGCGCGCGGCGTCATGGCCACCACAGAGGAAAAGCACATCTATGGTAGTGCTAAAATCGGCCGCAAACCTCATATCCGTATCTCCGAGGAGGTCAGTATGAATATCAGATAGCAGCTGCCCGGCGCTGCTCGTACTCTGTACAAACATTACCTCCGCAGCAGGATGTCCGAGCAATAGGCGTATCAGCTCACCACCCGTATAGCCCGCGCCACCTATGATACCAGCCTTAATGCTTTTCATGGGCAGCATTGAGGTTATTGACCTGATAATAGATGCCAGTCTGATTGCCAAATATTTTTGTGAATCCCTTTACATCTTCACCGCTCCAGGTCTTATTCATCTCACCATAGCTGCCAAACTTTGCAGACATCAGATCGTGAGGTGAAGAAATACCCGTCACCTCAAAGCGATAAGGCATGAGCCTGACAAACACTTCTCCGGAAACGAAGGCCTGTGTGGAGCTAAGGAAAGCCTCTATATCGCGCATCACGGGATCAAAGTATTGGCCCTCATGGAGCCAGTTGCCATACCAGGCTGCCATCTGGTCTTTCCAATACAGCTGCCATTTGGTCAGTGTATGCTTCTCCAGTAGGTGATGCGCCTTGATAATGATCACAGGAGCTGCTGCCTCAAAACCTACACGTCCCTTGATGCCGATGATGGTATCGCCCACATGTATATCGCGACCGATGGCATACGGTGCAGCCAGTGCCTGTAGTGCCTGTATCGCATCTACCGGATTCTCATAGGCCGTGTTGTTGACTCCCTTCAGCTCCCCCTTTTCAAAGACAAGCTTGACATCAGAGTCATCTTGTGCCGAGAGCTGGGTAGGGTATGCGGACTCCGGCAGGCTGCCATGTGAGGTCAGCGTCTCACGGCCTCCGACAGAAGTGCCCCAGATACCCTTATTGATACTATAGGCAGCCTTCTCAAAGTTCATTTCCACCTGGTGTGCCTTCAGGTATTCGATCTCTGCCTCCCGGGATAAGCGCAAGTCGCGGATCGGCGTGATGATCCTGACAGCCGGAGCTATGATCTGAAATACCATATCAAAGCGTACTTGGTCATTGCCGGCGCCGGTACTGCCGTGGGCGACGGCCTCTGCACCTATCTCAGCTGCATAGCGCGCCGTAGCAATAGCCTGCACTATACGCTCCGCACTCACTGAGAGAGGATAGGTGTTATTCTTCAGTACATTGCCAAAGATCAGATAGCGGATCACATCGCGATAGTAGTCATCGCGTGCATCCACAGCCCTGAAGGAGCTGACGCCCAACTTCAGTGCATGGGCCTCGATACGTCCGAGCTCCTCATCGGAGAATCCGCCTGTATTGACAGTCAATGCATGTACCTCATAACCCAGCTCCTCCCGGAGATGAATAGCGCAGAAGGTGGTATCCAATCCGCCGCTGAATGCGAGAACAACTTTTTTGATTTGACTCATAGCCTGGTCAGTGATTTGGTGAGAATAAAATAGAAAGGAATCCTTTCCAGATGGATGGTGTATTGCTTTTGCCTGCTGCTTTGGCAGGTGGCGCCTCCGCTGGCTTTTCCTTTTCTGCCGGATCATATAGCATAGCGGTACAGAGGCAATTTTTACGTTGCTTACTCTGTAGTATATCAAAATTGACACAGCTGCGGCAGCCTTTCCAAAACTCATCATCATCTGTGAGCTCGGAGTAGGTGACAGGTTCATAACCCAGGTCAGAGTTGATCTTCATGACAGCCAATCCTGTGGTCAGACCAAACAGCTTGGCATCGGGATAGCGCGTCCGTGATAGCTCAAATATTTTCTTCTTGATCTCTCGTGCCAGTCCACCCTTGCGGTATTCACTGGCCACGATGAGGCCAGAGTTGGCCACGTACTTGCCATGGCCCCATGACTCTATATAGCAGAAACCTGCCCATTCACCATCTGCGGTCATGGCTACTACAGCCTTGCCTTCGCGCATTTTTTCGCGCACATAATCGGGAGAGCGCTTAGCTATACCCGTACCCCGCGCCCGCGCCGAGACCTCCATCTCGGTGCATATCTGGTCAGCGAAACGCTCATGCTCGCTACCAGCAATAAGTACTATAAATGACTTATCCATTTTTCCAGTTACCATTTAAAAAATTCACTAAAAACAATATCTCGCCAGAGACACTACATGGGCAAACTACATGCCCACCAAATCGGGGAAAGGGTATAGCCAGGCATCAACGCCTGGGGAAAAACGGAGTAGAAAGGGTGAAGCTCACAGCATGTGCGTCTATGGTAAATGCAGTACCAGTCAGAGAGAAAGCCCTTTTGGAAAAAGGCTTGCGGCTGACCGTCGTTTTAGCGATATGTACTGCTGCAGAATGCATGCTATTTTTGAGGGATGCAATGATAGATAATAAGTCAAAATTGCTACGTTAAATTTTCGCTAAAACTTCAAATAGCGGTACAATGACCGATATTTTCGGTGAATAGGCACTCAGCGATGAGCCAATTAACGCGCGTTATCCCTCTCACGCTCTCAGGGCTGCGGGATCACTACTGCCTTTATACTTATATTCAGTTCATGAAACATATCTTTTTTATAGTGTTCTTATTGTATGCCGGCTCCGGCATCTGCCAAGACTATCATCCTATGGCGGCTCCGGCGGCGATAGTCATCAGCGGTAGAGCACGATTTACGGTATTGACAGATGGGCTCATCCGCATGGAGTATTCTCAGGACTCAGTATTTATGGATCAGGCTTCCCTGACCTTTGTAAACAGGCTCCTGCCGGTACCGCGCTACCAGGTGAAGTACCTGGACGGGAAACTGCAAATACAGACCAGCGTGATGCAGGTCAGCTATACGGAGCGATCAGGACCATTTTCAGACAAGAATCTGCTCATTAATTATAATGATGGTGAGCGCCAGTTTAGCTGGCATCCGGGGATAGAGGACAAGCTGAATCTGAAAGGCACCACCCGCACGCTGGATGGTGTCACCGGCAAATTTAGCCTGATGGGCATGAAGAAGGTGCATCTGGATGATGGCATACTATCGCGGAGCGGCTGGACTCTGGTAGATGACTCTGAGCGGCCTCTGTTTGATAGCTCAGAGTGGCCATGGGTAGAGGCACGCAAAAAGGTGGAGCAGGACTGGTACTTCTTTGGTTATGGAAATCATTACAAAAAGGCCTTGTTTGATTTTACGCAGGTAGCAGGAAAGATATCCCTGCCTCCACAGTATGCTTTCGGGGTATGGTACTCCCGCTATTGGGCATACACGGAGGCAGAGATGAAAGACATCGTAGACGGCTACGCTAAAAATGACATACCCCTCGATGTAATGGTGATAGACATGGACTGGCACCTGACCGATAAATCCAGCCCGGAAATCTTCCAGCAATATAATCCAAAGCCCAATGGATGGACAGGGTTCACATGGGAGAAAAAGTACTTTCCCGATCATAAAGAATTTCTCGGCTGGCTGCATGACCATCACCTGCAGAGCTGCCTGAATCTGCACCCGGCTGCCGGCGTACAAGTACATGAGGTGGCGTATGGCGCTTTTGCCAATGCCATGCATGCGGATACGACGGGACACAAACCGATCCCTTTTGACATCACCAATAAAACCTTTGCTAAAAACTACTTCGATGTATTACTACATCCTTACGAAAAGGAAGGAGTCGACTTCTGGTGGCTGGACTGGCAGCAGTGGGGCAATACCAATATCAAGGGCGTCAACCCCACATTCTATCTCAACTATGTACACTATAGCGATATGCAGAGGCAGGGCAAGCGACCATTGATCTTTCACCGGTATGGTGGACTGGGCAATCATCGCTATCAGATAGGCTTTTCGGGCGACTATGTCATAAACTGGAAAGGGCTCGCATATCAGCCAGAGTTTACCGCTACGGCCTCTAATGTAGGTTTCGGATTCTGGAGCCATGATATAGGCGGTCACTGGGGCATGAATAAAAAGAATAAACAAAATGCAGAGCTCTACACCCGCTGGATACAGTGGGGCGCTATGAGTCCGATCTTTCGTACGCATGCCACCAATGACAAAGAAATAGAACGCCGCATGTGGATGTACCCGGCAGCTAATCTGGATGCTATGCGCAGTGCGCTTCAGCTGCGCTATGCCTTGCTGCCCTATATCTATACATATTCGCGGATGGCCTATGACTCAGGCATCTCGCTCATACGCCCCATGTACTATGAAAATCCTAAAACAGAAATCGCCTATCACCTGCCACACCAGTATTACTTTGGCAGCAATATGATCATAGCGCCGATCTATCAGAGCATGAAAGGCAAACAGACGATCCGCCAGAAAATCTGGCTGCCAGCCGGAGAGTGGTACGACTTCAAAACCGGCAAAAAACTGGCCGGAGATCAAATGACAGAAGGTGAGTATGGATTGAATGATATCCCGACCTTCGTAAAGGGTGGCAGCATCATACCTATGCAAACTACCAAGCAGCATATAGCAGGTAGCGTATTAGACACAGTGATATTGGCCGTCTATCCGGGTAACGAAGCCAGCTTTGACCTCTATGAGGATGATGGCAACACTGAGGGTTATAAAAAGGCAAGCTATTCATTTACCCGCTTCAAATATCTGCGGACCGGTGATAGGGCCTCCCTCACAGTGACCCCATCGGAAAGTCACTATGATGGTCAGCCCGCCATACGAAGCTATACCATCAGGATCATGGATAGCGCCAAACCGGAGGGTATAAGTGGCGACTGGACTAAAACACCCGAAGGAAACAACTGGCGCTATGATGCGGAAAAGAAAGTAATAGAAGTATCTGTGCCTCGTGACAAGATCAGGGCACTCATGGTGCCACTATCAGGATTGCATTAGCCATAAAATGCACTTGCTCAGCCATTGAAACTCATCTTCTGTATAACCTGGTGAAACTCATCCTTGCGCTCGCGGGCCAGAGGTACCTGGGTATCATCATTCATGAGAATATATCCGCCATCCTGTTTTACGTACTGCTTTATCTTATTGAGGTTGACCACGTAGCTGCGGTGCGGACGGAAGAAATGGTTATCAGGATTCAGCGCGCCCTCATACTCTTTGATCTTTTTGCTCACCAGGATACTCTTACCGCCGACCAGGTGAAACAAAGTATATGCGCCATCGGCTGCCAGCATCAAAATATCGGATATATCAACAAATATCAGCCCCTCGCTGACCGATAGTGCCAGCTTGCGGATGCTTGTGTCCTTGAAGTTTTCCCGAAGTGCGTCGAGCCGCTCACCTATGGCACCTTGTTTCTTTTTGACCTTATCTACGGCATTGATCAGCTCTGATATCTGGATCGGTTTGAGCAGAAAGTCAATAGCACTCACCTTGAAAGCCTGTAGTGCATAGTCGCTATGTGCTGTGGTAAAAATGATCTCAAAGTCCACTTGCTTGAAAAAATCGAGCAACTGAAAACCCGTATAGCCCGGCATCTCGACATCCAGAAACAGTACATCCGGATTGTGCTGATTGATAGCAATAACCCCTGACGGTACATCCTCTGCTATAGCTACGATGTCTACATCCGGACAATACTCCCTCAGCAGCGTCTCCATCATCCGGCGCGCTTTGGCTTCATCATCTATTATTATGGCTTTGATCATGGGGGTTGTCCTTAAATATACGGTGCATTTTGAAACAAACTACTGATCACTCCAGATCTACGGGGATATAAATATCGACCAGGGTTCCCTCTGGCAGATCGTCATACCTGACACCCAACTTTTCCTCGCGACTCTGATTGAGCAGCTCCAGTCGTTTTGCATTAGCAGAGGTGGAAAATGACTCGTGCAGACCTTTACGGTTCTTATTTATCTCAGCGGCTGCAGCGCGCCCTATTCCATTGTCTGCTATAGTGCATGTGAGCAGCTGATTCTCCTCGCTCCATCGAAATTTTATGGTGACTCGCTTCACCCCCTTCTTATGCAAAAGACCGTGGCGGATCGAATTTTCTACATAGGGCTGGATAAGCATGGGCGGGATCATTATATAATCTGCTGCATTCTCGTCATTGACACTTACTGAGAATTCAAAATTATCCTCAAAACGTAGTACCTCTAGCTCCAGATATTTCTGCAGCATACTGATCTCATCACTCAGAGATATCTCCCTGCGAGTGCTCGCTCGCAATATATCACGCGTCAACTGGCTAAACTTACCTAAGTGCTCATTTGCCATGCGCTTATCACCGGCAAAGAACATCTCCTGAATAGAATTGAGCGCATTAAAAATGAAATGAGGATTCATCTGCGCGCGGATGGCCTTTAGCTCGCTTTCGCGCTGCTCCAGTTCTGTCTGCTGCTGCCGTATCTTCAGCTCTCGGAGTTCTGATTCTTTCTTTTCGGTCTCATAGCGCTTATTGAGGAGAGTGACCTGCCGCACCCGCTCTCCGTCCAGCAGGCCGGCATCTATCTCTACTTTTTTCTGAAGCGTCTGATATGCCTCCCTATACATATTCACGTGCTGATAGCACTGATGCAGCAGATCCAGTGTGGCTATGAGATCTGCGGGTGGAAGCTCATCACCCCGCGTGGCCAAAGATTTATTGAGAGAATCAATAGCCGCCTGATGATCGCCGAGCAGGAAACAGATATGCCCCAGCTGAAATTCTGCACTCCCCAATTCCCGCTGGTTGTTGTCCCGTATAGCTTCTTCTACAGCCTGTTTTGCAAATGCAAGAGCTTCCTCCCGCATACCCGCTAGAAAATAGGTCTCAGCATCGCGCAGTTGCAAGAGCTTTTTCCGTTCAGCATTGACAGGCGCATGGTGTAGCGCCACCTCGCGCTGGAAATATTGTTGTGCAAGCTCTGTCAGTCCCTTTTTCAGATATAACTGTCCAAGCCTCTTTGCAGATCCTGCGAGTGAGGTCTGTTCATTGTTTTCATCTTTGATGCGCAGTACCTCCAGGCCATATTCTATCGCCTTGTCGTCATCACCGCTTTTGAGGGCTATCTTTTGTAGCATGACCAAGTGATGTGTTTGATCTACTGCCCGGCCATGTTCTTTTACGAGCTCAAGGCCCTTCAGGCTGAGCTGGGCAGCAGCCTGAAGGTCTATATTGTACAAGTACAGCGCTGCGTTCCTATAGCCCTCATCCTTGGCCATGGTATCAGGCAGCTTTTTGTAGTCCTCGATACATTGCATCAGTATCTCTCCGGCCTCAGCTGTCCTGTTTTGGCGCAGCCGGTGCCATCCGATCTTTTGCAGTGCTGCCAGGCGGCCTTCCTCATTGCCGACCTCTATGGCCACCTCTACGGCTTTTTGCAAATGAATGATAGCCCGCTCGGAATCAGCGGCAGTAGCCCCAGACTCCAGTATGGCCCGGACAGTATAGTTATCCATCACTTCCTTGCGTAGATCCTCTGCTTCACAAAGAGCCAGCGCCTGATCTGCATAGCCAAAGGCTACAGCCTTATCAATAAACTTGTGAGCAAGAGCCAGATAGTGATAGACATCTACTTTCTCTGTACCACTGGTACGGTCCAGCTCCTCGAGAAGCTCAGGAATAGGCGTGCCCCACATAGCCATAAGTGATCAGTGATTTGAGTGTCAGCAAGTTTATTCAAAAAAAACGTAATGGAGGTGATTTCCGTGCTGCTATTCATGAAGCCAAACCTACCATTCATGAATCGGTCAAAACCCCTCCCGTACAGTAGGAGACTTTTGCGGCAGACAAAATTCAAATAAGATGAAAAAAGTAAACCACCATCTGACGCAAACCAAAAGGCATCTTTTGTTTTTCGCACTATTCTGTGCGTTTGTTTTAAATTTCCAGAAACTACGGGCGCAAACGCCACTATGGGGTTCGGCCCTGGGAGGTACACGGGATGACCAGTGCCTTGCCATCACTACAGATGCTGCAGGCAATGTGTACTCCACGGGCACCTTCACACCCGTCTCTACCGATTTCGATCCGGGGGCGGGTACTCTGGCCATAGCGGGCTATGGCAATTCGGACATCTACATATATAAGTCTGACCCCAATGGCAATGTGATATGGGCCAAAGGCGTAGGTGGAGCCGGTGCTGATGCAGGATATAGTATCGCTGTGGATGCATCAGGCAACGTGTTTGTAAGTGGTTCCTTCACGGGAACCGCAGACTTCGATCCCAGTGCTGCGACAAGTAACCTGGTCTCAGCCGGCGGATCAGATGCTTTCGTTTTAAAGCTAGATGCCGCAGGCAACTTCGTGTGGGCAAAGAATATAGGCAGCACAGGAACTGATGAGGCCAAGGGGCTCACGACTGATGCCAGCGGCAATATATACTACACCGGGTATTTTAATGGTACAGTAGATTTTGATTTCGGTGCCGGTACTACAAGCCTTACCGCATCCTCTTCCGATCCATTTGTATCCAAGATAAACAGCAATGGTACATTTGCCTGGGCTGTGAGCGCTACCGGCCTCGGCAACGTGGATCAAGGTCGCGGCATCAGGGTAGATGCCAGTGGCAATGTGATAGTAGGTGGTATCTACAATAGCCAGATGGATATGGATCCTACGGCCGGAGTATCCAATATTACTCCTACAGGGACGGGCTATTTTATGTTTCTCTGGAAACTGAATAGTACAGGTGGTCTGGTATGGGCCACCAGCATGGGCGCAGCATCCACCTCAAACTCTGAATTGCGCTCTATCGATATTGACGCCACGGGTAATATTTACTCAGCTGGATATTTCTCTGGCACGGTAGACTTTGACCCGGGTGCAGGCACTGCGAACCTGGGGGCTACTGCTTCATCCAATGGATTTATCCAAAAGGTGGACGCCTCTGGTGCCTACCAGTGGGCCGGTCAGTTTAGTACAAACAATGTGTCGGGTTGTTTCGGTGTAGACGTCGATGCAGCCGGCAACGTGCTGGTATGTGGTAATCATAAAGGAAAGACCGACCTCATCATTGGTGCTGATACATTCTACGTATTTGACATCGGCTCCGGGGGCAACTGTGCCTTCTATGCTAAAATGACTCCGACAGGTAGTTTCATCACAGGAGGTGCTCTCAATGAATCTTATGCCGGCAATAGTTTGCAAGGCGGCTATTCCACAGCCATAGCTGGCAGCCTGAACGGCAGCATAGTGACCGGTGGTGTATTCCAATACCTGCTGGATATAGATCCTACCTCGGTCTATAATCAGATATCAAATCCTGACCCGTCCTATTCCCATATTTTTATCGTTAAGATCGACTCCTGCTTCACGCCGGAGTTTAATCTCTCACCTGCGCGCGTGTATGGCTGCAGCACAGTACCCGTCACAGTGGCCCTTAGTGGCAGCGTAGCTAATAACAGCTACCAGCTTTACAAAAATGGCGTAGCCTATGGCAGCCCTGTGGCTGGTACGGGCAATGCTATGACTTTTACTATATCTACTTTCAATGACAATGACTCCCTCACCATAGTAGCTACCCACGGAGCCTGCTCAAAGGTGATGCCCGGCAAGACATACATCACGTCAGGTACTCTGGATATGGAGTCCGGTCTGATCCGTCACTATCGCCTGGACAATAATTATCTGGATGAGCTGGGGGGCGCCTCAGCTTCATCTACAGCCGGTGTTTTTGTTGTGGATCGTTTTGGTAATGCTACTGCGGCGAAAAATGTAGCTGCTGCCAATCAAGGCATAAATGTCCCAACTTTCTCACTGGATACGTCCACCATTGTATTCTGGATGCAGCCTACGTATGTAGCTGCCGGCGGTGATGCGATGCTGCTCTATGCCAACTACACTAATGCCAACATCTATCACCTTCGCATGCTCAACAATACTCTTGTAATAGGAAATGGTAGTGTGGTAGGAAACAGCGGTGCAGTATTGACTGCAAATACATGGTACCAGGTGATATATGCCAAGCAGGGGCCTAATGTAAAGGTCTATCTAAATGGTAACCTGGTGATCAATTGTACAAATGCGCCTCTTTTCTCAGCTCAACCAGTGATCTCTCTGGGCACAGGCCAGACTTCCTTCCTGTCAGGACCTATGGATGATATCCGCTTCTACAATTATGCATTCACTGATGCTCAGGCTACGCTGGCGGCCGGGGTGCCGAATATATTGGTGCCTGTACGCAATGTTTCAGCTTGTCTTGGCTCTGCGATCACTATCAGGGATTCCATTCAGGGTGGTAGCGGATTTACCTATCAGTGGAAGAAGAACAGCATCAGCCTTTCTGGTGCCACAGCTATCTCTTATACCATTCCATCGCTCAGCTTTGCTGATACAGGTAGCTATAAGATGCAGGTCTCAAAAGGCTGCCTGAATACAGTGTCCCAATCTACTACTGTAGGTGTAGCCGCCTCACAGATCACAGTATCTAATCTGGCGGCCTGGTATAAATTTGACAATAACGCTGCCGATAGCAGTGGCAATGGTAACCATGGCACTAACAATGGTGCTACCGCTACCACCAATAGATTTGGAGTAGCTAATGCCGCCTATGATTTCAATGCTGCAGCTAATAACACTGTCACAGTACCATCTACACTCATAGGCAATGGCCAGCGCAAGAGTGTCTCCATGTGGTTTAAGCACCGTACTCAGTCTACGCCCGCACCTCTCCTTACCTATCAGGTAGCCTCTCCCGGTGCGTGGAATTCCATAGCGTATATAGGCACTGATAATATCCTGCGCGGCTGGCTCTACCAGGGAGGTACATCACCATGGAGTAGTGGTATCACTATAGATACAAACTGGCACCACCTCGTAGTGTCTGTCAGTACAAATCGCCAGACCATCTACCTGGATGGGGTATCTGTGGCTACTTTGACCGGCATACCTAATCCAGGCACCTCAAACATCCTGCGTGTAGGAGGTGGCTACGTAGGCGCTATGGCTGGCGTACCTACTACGGGTACGTATTACTTCAATGGCAAGATAGATGAGGTTCGCTTTTATGGCGACTCGCTGACGACTACTGATGTCAACCAGCTATACACTAAAGAAATGGGCTTCACTTCCCAGCCTGTTTCGCAGACAGTCTGCCCGGCTGCTACAGTCACATTTACTGTGACAGCGCTCGGCAGCGTCAGCTATCAGTGGCAGAAGAATGGAATCAATATATCCGGCGCCAACACAGCCTCATACACAAAGGCTAATGTGCAATATGCAGATACAGGAAACTATACCTGCATCATTACCAATGGCTGCTCAGGCCAAACACTCACATCTAATGTGGCAACACTGGGCATCGGTGTTGGACTGACCATCACCAGCCAGCCGCAGGCGAATGCGGTGTGTGCAGGGGCTAACGCTACATTTACCTTTGCCGTGAGCAGTGGCTCATACACCTATCAGTGGCGTAGAAATGGAGTCGCTCTCAGCAATGGCACGAAGTACGCAGGCGTGACCACTACTACGCTATCTGTGAGCAGCGTGGCTGCAGCAGATACAGGCAGCTATGACTGCGTGATCACTACCAGCTGTGGCAACACAAATACCAATACTGCATCTCTTTCACTATTGTCACCTCCGGCTATCACCGGTCAGCCGGTATCGGTATCATACTGCGGTACGGGTGGCACTGTCAATCTATCTGTAGGTGCTACAGGAGCCGGCCTGACCTATCAGTGGCAGCTCAATACCAATAACCTCTCCAATGGATTCCAATATTCTGGCGTCACCACCGCTACGCTCGGCGTAGTAGTATCCAGCGGGGTGCAAAACTACCGTGTCATTGTATCGGGTACTTGCGGTACACCAGTCACCTCTGCATACGCATCTGTTACATCTGTTATTACGCCGAGTGTGATCACTCCTCCGGCCAGCACCTCGGTGTGTAGCGGAGCTACTGTACTGATGACCGTGCAGGCAGCAGGCGGTGGCCTTAGCTATCAGTGGAAGAAAGGAACCACAATCCTCTCCGGAGCTACAGATGACACGCTCACACTCAGCAATGCCGGCGTCTCAGATGCCGGACAATACCAGGTGATCGTTTCTAACCTTTGCGGAAACTACACATCTGCTCCGGGTACTCTGACTGTGACTCAAACTACCGCTATCACTACCGAGCCACAGCCCCTGACGCTGTGTACCGGCGATACGATCAGGCTATCTCTGGTAGCCGCGGGTACTGGCCTGACCTACAGGTGGTATCTCGGTGCGGGCCAGCTCTCTGCCAATGGACCTAACTACTCAAATAGTCCTGCTGTGCCGGCACTGAGCGGGCAGTATAGGGCTATAGTGACGGGATCATGCGGTGCAGATACATCTCAGACTGTCACAGTGACAGTAAATCCTGCTTCTACCATCACTACAGATCCGGTTTCACAGAGTGCGTGTACCGGCTCATCCGTCACTTTCACTACCGCAGCCACCGGTACTAATATCGCCTACCAGTGGCGTAAGAACGGGATCAACATCCCATCTGCCAGCACGTCCAGCTACACTATAGCGACGGTAACCGGTGCAGATGCCGGCAGCTATGATGTAATGGTAGGTGGCAGCTGTGGTACAGATACCTCTGCCGTGGCCAGCCTCACTATCGTTTCATCAGCATCTATATCACAGCAGCCTGTCAGCGCAGTGGCATGTGCAGGTGGTACCATCACTCTGTCCGTGACAGGCACGGGTGGCAATAATACTACCTATCAGTGGAAGCGCGGCACTACTAATGTAGGTACAGGCGCCACACTGACACTCACAAACGTGACCACGGCCAATGCAGGATCATATACTGTAGTGGTAGCTGGCAGCTGTGGCAGCATCACGTCCAATGCAGCAACTGTGACTATCAATAGTCCTAGTGCGGGTACAATCAGCCGCACCATCTGTGCAGGTAGTTCTTATGCCTTCAACGGGATGACACTCGTGCAAAGCGGTGTATACAAGGATACCCTGCAGAATGCAACGGGCTGTGACTCGATCCTGACACTCAACCTGACCGTGTCTGCACCACTCCAAGGCTCTATAGCCCGCACTATCTGTGCAGGTACCTCTTATACTTTTAATGGTGTGACGCTGACCCAAAGTGGTGCCTATAGGGATACACTGCAAAACGCCAATGGCTGCGATTCTATCCTGACTCTCAACCTGACCGTGTCTGCACCACTCCAAGGCTCTATAGCCCGCAACATCTGTGCAGGTAGCTCATACTCCTTTAATAGTATGACACTGACTCAGAGTGGTGCCTATAGAGATACTCTCCAGAATGCGAATGGTTGTGATTCTATTCTGACTCTCAACCTGACGGTGTCACCGGTACTACAAGGGGCTATCGCTCGTACTATCTGCGCTGGCAGCTCCTATGCCTTTAACGGTATGACCCTCACGCAAAGTGGCGCATATAGGGATACACTACAGAATGTAAATGGCTGCGACTCTATCCTGACGCTCAACCTGACTGTTTCGCCGGTACTGCAAGGTTCAATCACTCGCACAGTTTGCGCCGGAGGCTCTTATGCCTTTAACGGAATGACGCTCACGCAAAGTGGTACATACAGAGACACCCTGCAAAACGCAACGGGCTGCGACTCTATCCTCGCACTAAGCTTGACAGTCCTGCCTCAGCTCAGCTCACAACAAAGTGCGGTGATATGTAATGGTTCAAGCGTTACATTCAACGGTCAAACTATCACTACAGCTGGTCAATACCGCGACACGTTGAGTTCTGCCCAAGGATGCGACAGTATCATCATACTATCAGTAGCGGTGGCGCAACCGACCGCTGCGAACATTACATTATCAGCGTGCGGTAGCTTCACCTTTGCTGGTCAAAGTATCACCGCCAGCGGCACCTACAGCGATACTATCACTAACGTGGCAGGGTGTGACTCAGTCATCACCCTTCAGCTGACCATCCATCAGGCATCGGCAAGCACCATACATGATACTATCTGCTATGACGCGAGCTATACATTTGGATCACAAACACTCACCAGCACCGGATCGTACTCCCGTACGATACCAAACTCAGAAGGCTGCGACTCTGTGATCACACTGGAGCTCTACGTACGTCAGCCGCTGAATATCAGTATCGCTCAGTCAGGCAATCTGCTGAGCGCTACCGCAGGTTTTAGCAGCTATCAGTGGCTGCTCAGCGGTAGCACGATCTCAGGAGCATCAGCGAGTGACTATACTGCCACCCAAAACGGAGACTACTCCGTGCAGGTGAGCGATTCTTATGGCTGCCATGCTACTTCAGCTCCTGTCACTGTGACAGGAGTTAGCATACATGACATAGCCAGCGAAATGAGTGTCATCCTGGCGCCTAACCCGACTTCACAGTATCTTACCATCACACTGGAAGACAACCACCAGGCCGGTCCGGTATCCGTAGAGATCACTGATCTGCAAGGAAAAGTGCATCATACTACCAGGATGGCTACACAGACTACCATCGATGTCAGCAGCCTGGCGGCAGGCATCTACACGCTACGTCTCCATGCAGCAGATGGTACCATAACAAAGCGCTTTATCAAGCTGTGATCTTAAATGTTTGAGTTTTGTTACGGCCCTGCTTCTCACCGAAGTGGGGCCGTTTTCGTTGACGTCCTATTTGTTGAGTTTTTTTGGAGTTGATCCCGTTCGTTTTATTGCGGGATATAGTTAATTTTAACAAAACCTTTTTCGATGCTCAGAACTGTATTAAAATCTGCCATCACCATATGCGGTATCAGCCTGATACTGGCCGTGGTCCCCGGCTGCAAGAAAAATAGTCCTGCCCCCTCTCTGGCTGGTACCTGGAAAAATATCGATACTGTATCATCACCGGGATTTAAGTACCTGGTACTGAGGAATGACCAGACGGCATATAAGCTTGGTACACTGATATATAACCTACACACAAAAGAAGGAGTAGCCTATGTGGTAGAAAAGAATGAGATCACCCTTCCCCTCTCAGGCATGGGCGCCACAGTATATAGTTACCAGGTATCAGGCGATACCCTGTACATGACCAGCCCCGGCAGTACCTGGAGGTTTAAAAAAGATGCAGACCAGGATCCTGCTGTTTGGGTTAGGGATATATCTATCAGCAGCTTTAGCTCAGCTGGAAATGGATTTTGGTTAGGCCCGCTGGATTATAATGGCAGCAGCTATGTGATCAGCAGTGTCTATACTAAAAAATTATATTCAGTCAATGCTACCAACACACTGCAAGTCGACTCTACTACTGCAATGGGCGGTATCGCCACGGGGCTGGCCAGCAGCGCATCCGGCACATGGATATCTACTCCATCTGTAGACCTGAAATTGAGAAATATCGACCTGCCTACATCTACAGTCTCCGCTCTGTCCAGCGCTGCACCAGCTGCTGTAATCTCTATGGCAAAGCATGGAAGCAAAATCCTGGTACTGACGGCTACAGGTACTTTTTACGATTATGATCCTGTATCTGATAATTTTATACCGTTGGCCTCTTTGCCGCAGTTTTTCTCCGGGTCCATTCCTACAGGTTATATTGATTTAGAGGTCAAAGACGATAAAGTATACTTTCTATATTTCACCTATCTCATGGAGCTGGACCTGGCAGCAGGCCAGTTTACCAAAACTTATAATCTGCAAAGCGGTGCCACCGGTCTATCTCTGAATGGCTCTTACTTTGGTTTATGCTATGATGGCACCTCATTTGTCTCAGAGCGGGTGACTCAAGGTACTTCGGCCTATGACATTCACATTGATATTGCAAAATTTAACCTCCCTTAAACATGAAGCGTTCCATTATTTATAAGAGCCTGCTGCCATTTATATTTCTGGCAATCGCCTTCTCCGGATGTAAAAAAGGAAATACCACATCTAACCAGCTGGTGGGATCGTGGCGCCTGCTTAACAATCCGTATGGACCCGGCTATGTGATCATCGGCTCTGATATGACTCTCACGACCCTGACCACCACCTCTACAGGAGCGCATGAATACTCAAAAAAAGCCTATCAGATCGAGTCCAATACGGTTTTGGTCAGCAACACTCTTTTCCAGTATAGTAAATCGGGGGATACACTAAAACTGGTGCAGGATGTAGACAATCCGAATAGCTCGAACAATTTAATACTGGTGCCGGATGCGTCATCTACCACGCTGGATACATGGATGCCGCTGGCAGTATATGGCACCAGCCTGCCATGGCCCGATCTGCAGATGGATGCTATGACTACTATAGGCGGTACTATCTGGACGAGCTACTCCTATGGCGGCCTGAAAGCATATAACTCCAGCACGGCCACATACGTAGACGGTTTCACCCTGGCCACTAACGCAAGTGGTATTGAAGCCGTCGGCAGCGACCTTTGGGCATATGATCAGGCAGGAAGGACCCTGGTAAAAGTGAATGTAACTACTCATGCGGTCACCTTTACCTCTCCCGCTGTGCCTCATGGCAGTGGAGGTGCCAGTCAGCTAGCCTATGATGGGGTGAACAATATCTATTGTATCACTGGCTATAGACTGGATGTCTATAGCATTGGTACTAATTCCTTCAACTCTTATCAAATGCCTGACAGCTATGATGATCTTGCATTTGCCGATGGGTACCTATTCACGGTCAGGAATTCGACCGTTTTAAAAATAGATCCGGCAACCCTGAAAGTCGTAAAAACCTACCGCCTCAAGGATGGTATGGGATCAAATGTCATAGCATCAGCGGGCGGCAGTGATTTCTGGATATATGTCTCTGACGGGTTGCAAGTGCCGGGCAGCTTCCAGAAAATCACTCTTAACTAATCAGACAGCATAAATCACCATAAATATGCACCAGCAAAACATCTCACTAAGCATAATAGCAATAGGATTAATAGCGATACTGTCAGGCTCCTGCAAGAAAGAAAATACCTCTACAAAATCCCTAACCGGGAGCTGGGTCAAAGCGGGAACTACCGAGGAGTTTTATATAGCTACATCGGACAATAAGTGGTATGCCGCCTCAAAGGATTACGATGGCTATAAGATCATAAGCGCCTATAAATATGAGTACACAGGTACACAACTCAAACTGCAGGGAGTATCAGATCTTCTGCTGTATAATACGCGCTATAGTGGAGACACCCTGATACTCAACGATGGGAATACAGATTACCTCAAGCTACTGCCTAGCAATACAGCTCCGAAATCAGCGGCTCAGTGGGTAAATGTCCCTACCGTTGTTTCTTCCTTTGCCGATACAGCTGGCGTGTCTGCGATCAGCTATTATGGCGGTCATATATACGCGCTGAAGACTTATACTGGTAGTACATCTTATACCAAATTGTTTGAATTTGACCCTGCACAGCAGCGCATAGTACATGAAGTAGTCACAGACCAGGGATACGATGGGCTTGACTTTCTGGATGGGACCCTATGGGCATCAAATGCAAATCAGCTGTACCACCTCAACACGACCAGCGGAATAAACTCATATAGCTCGCCATCTAATCCGTCTGTCAATGTTAGTTCATTGGCCGCAAAGTCAGATGGCATCTATGCCCAAAGCTATGGCGATCTTCAGGTTTTTGATCCCATAGCATCTACATGGAGCCATTATCCGCATTCCCTCAGCAGTGATGTAAAGGATCTGGCCTATGCCAATGGATACCTATTCTTCGGGCATGCCGGATTGCTATACCGCGTGCACCCATACTACCTGCAGCCTGGTGACGCATGGTATCTGGAAGGTTATAATATAAACAGTGTAGCGTATGATGGCACATACTACTGGGTAGGAGCCAAAAATCTGAGTTCTCAGAAGTATGAGATAATCAAGCTGCAGCTGGACTAGGCTGGTTGTCGTTTTACCCCGCCCAGTTTTCCCTGTCCAGGCTACGGTATTGTATCGCCTCAGCTATATGCTCTGTTTTGATATCAGGGCTATCTGCCAGATCGGCTACAGTCCGCGCTACTTTCAGGATACGATTATAGGCGCGGGCAGATAGTTGCAGCTTTTGCATAGCACGGTCCAGGAGGTTCCTGGCAGCGTCAGTGATCAGGCAGACTTCTTCTACCTGTTTTGCCTCCATCTGCGCATTAGCATACATGCCCTCCTTATCCTTAAACCGTTCCTCCTGTATCTGTCGCGCGCGTATGACACGCTCGCGGATTGTATCACTAGGCTCTGCCCGTTGCTGGCTGCTCAGTTCCTTGAATGCTACAGGTGTAACCTCTACATGCAGATCGATACGATCCAGCAGAGGGCCTGATATTTTGTTCAGGTATTTCTGTACTACACCCGGTGCACATACACACTCTTTGTCCGGATGGTTGTAGAAACCACATGGACAAGGATTCATAGAGGCTATCAGCATAAAGCTGGCAGGATATGTCACAGAACTTTTCGCCCGGCTGATAGTGACACGCCGCTCCTCCATGGGCTGCCGCATCACCTCCAGTACAGTGCGCTTAAACTCCGGCAACTCATCCAGAAACAGCACTCCATTGTGCGCCAGTGAGATCTCTCCCGGTTGTGGATTGGCCCCTCCGCCTACCAGAGCCACATCAGAAATGGTGTGGTGTGGCGACCGAAATGGCCGCTGATAAATAAGCGTAGAATTGCGAGGTAATTTGCCGGACACCGAGTGTATCTTGGTCGTCTCCAGAGATTCTGGCAGAGTCAGTGGTGGGAGAATGGTAGGAAGCCGCTTGGCCAGCATCGTCTTGCCGGCACCGGGCGGACCTATCAATATGACATTGTGCCCGCCGGCTGCCGCTATCTCCATAGCCCGCTTAATATTTTCCTGCCCCTTCACATCCGAAAAATCAAGCTCAGAGTGTAGCACATTATCCATAAATTCTGCACGGGTGTCCACGACGGTCGGCTCTATCACCTTATCACCGTTCAGAAAATCTATCACCTCCGTGAGTGTTTCAGCACCGTATACTTCCAGATTGTTTACTATAGCAGCCTCCCGAGCATTTTGCTTGGGCAGGATGATTCCTTTAAATTTTTCCTTGCGCGCCTGTATGGCGATAGGCAGGGCACCTTTGATTGGTTGCAGCGTACCATCCAGAGAGACCTCACCCATGATAATATAGTCTCCTACTTTTTCCGGCGCTTGTATCTGCTCAGAGCCGGCGAGTATGCCTACCGCTATAGTGAGATCGTAAGATGACCCCTCTTTGCGTATATCGGCCGGAGACATATTCACCACTATCTTGCGGCGCGGCCAGTGGTAGTTGAGGTGCTTGATGGCTGTTTCTATCCGAAACTGGCTTTCTTTCACAGCACTATCCGGAAGACCCACAAGAAAATAATCCTTACCATTTTCTACGCTTGTTTCCACCGTGATCGTCACAGCATCCACTCCATAAACTGCACCTCCAAATGTCTTGACCAGCATATACCTAAAATTGGTGATGAATTTAAACAATCGCCACTATTCGGGTATACCCATAAATGGTGATGCCATTTTTAGTCAGTATAAATATTGTATAGCACAAGCTGCAAACATTATACACATGCTTGCTTTTTATTAACTTTAATCCTCCCGGATCGTATACATTCTGATATCCTTTTTGTCCGCCTCAATAGAATAAAGGTTTATTGAAACGAGTCACTGATCTTTTTGCGGGATTCATTCCTCCATCAGCATTGACGGATGCGGAGCAGGCTCGCGCGCATAGGTTTTTTATTACCTCCTGTTTTATCACTGCGTTTTTTGCGGCCATGTACTTCTTTATGAGCTGGTATATAGATGGGCCAATCTTCGCATATGCTATGGTTATTTCTTTTATCGTCTTCACTTCGTTGCCATTTTTTCTACGCAGAGGTGTTCGGCTATTTATACTGGAGAATATCTATATCCTGGATATCACACTGGTAGTGATCCTGCTGATCTACCTCGGAGGGGGTATACGCATATCCAACCTCGCTCCATGGCCTATGGTGATCCCTAGTTTTGCCATACTGATGCAGGGCCCCCGGCGCGCAATGAAATGGCTCGTAATAGCAGTAGGCATTGTTCTTTTCTTTTCATACTTCACTTTCCGGGGTATTTCGTTTCCGGTACGTTATGACATGACAAAGGACCCCCTTTTTAACATGCTGTCCCTGCTTGGGCTGATCCTGATCGTGACTGCTATTTTTTACACATCTGAGAAGCAAAGGCGCAGGGCTCAATATGAACTCAAGCAGCAAAACATGAAACTGGCAGTGATGAATAGTGAAAAGGATAATTTCCTGCGCATCGTATCGCATGACCTGAAGAGCCCCGCTCTGATCATCACAGAGTTTGCCAAATACATAAATGATCCGGATTTATCCGCTGAGGAGCAAAAGGAATATGTAGATCACATTTCATCTTCGGGAGAACGTATGCTGGAGTTGATCCGCAACCTGCTGGACATAAATATGATAGAGTCCGGCAGGATGACGCTAAACAAGAGTAACTTCTCTCTGAATCAACTCATATCCGACTATAGCGAACAAATAAGCCTGCTGGCTACCAATAACCATATAAACCTGTTCATTCACTTGCCCGATAAAGAGGTCATACTGCTCTCGGACAGAGCCCGGGTACAACAGGTCATAGATAACTATGTATCCAATGCGATCAAATACTGCCCAGACGGTACCACTGTCGATATCGGTATCAGCGACACCGCTGATAATATCGAGATCTATGTAAAGGATAATGGACCAGGTATAGCGGAAAACGAATTGAGTACACTGTTTGTGCCATTTCGTACCGCCTCTTCTTTGCCACGTACAGGCACCCACTCCTCTGGTCTGGGGCTGGCTATTGTAAAAAAGATAGCCGATGTGCTCCATGCTTCGGTAGGCGTGGATTCTGAGTTGGGCAGGGGCTCTTCCTTCTTCATCAGGTTTCCTAAAAGTTAATAGGCCCTCTTTTCGCACCAGGTAGTATACTTATATTAGAGTCATACTAACACAGCCTCTATGAAATATATCCTCGCCGTGCTACTTGCAGCCGTATACCTGCCACTACTGGCACAGACTAAAATAATGACTTACAATATCCGAAACTCTAATGCCGCAGATGGAGTAAACCGCTGGGAAAAACGCCGCGACACGTGGATCGCCCTCGTACGCAAAGTAGACCCTGATATCCTAGGCACACAAGAAGTCCTGCTGGATCAGTTGAATTATATTAAAAAGACCATGACGGACTACTCGGAGTATGGAGTAGGAAGAAATGATGGAAAAAAGAAAGGAGAGCACAGCGCCATATTCTACAAAAAGTCAAAATATGACCTCGTGAAAGGCGGCAACTTCTGGCTAAGCGAAACACCTGACAAGCCAGGCAGTAAAAGCTGGGATGCTGCTATCACACGCATATGCAGCTGGGTACAACTGAAAGACAAAAGTACAGGTAAAACCATTTTTGTCTTCAATACGCACTTCGATCATAAGGGTAAGGAAGCGCGCAGAAACAGCGCACGCCTGATCCGCCAGTATATAGATTCACTGGCTGGTACAGATCCGGTGATCGTGACGGGAGACTTTAATTTGGAGCCAAGTGATGTAGGCTACACCACTATGACACAAAAGGAAGGCTATCGTGTAGGTTTAAATGATACATGGATGGAGGGTGCTCTTAACTATACTGACTGCGGCTTTGAGGTCAGCAATAAGAAATGCAGCAGAATAGACTACATCTTTGCCAGTCCACAGTACAGCAGGAAAAGCTATACGGTACATACTGACAATAATGGCATCTACTATCCCAGCGACCACCTGACAGTCAGTGTCGTACTCACGATGCCATAGTCAGATATTTCCGCGTTTCAGCCGCGCGGTCCGGCCTTTGGCCTATATTTGCGATAGGATAAAATAACAGGGATGGAAACCGAGGCACTAAAGGCACAGGTAGATAAGCTAAATGAAGAGCTCACCAGGCTTCGTGATCAGATAGACATAGAGCATATGCCGGGCCGCCTGGCACATCTGCGCGATGAACTGGCCAATGCACTGACCCATGGCATCGGCGCCGTTTTCTTTATCGTTTCGGTGCCTATACTGGTAGCCTATGCCATGCAGCATAGTACTATAGAATATGCTTGCACTGCTGCTATTTTCGGATTTACCCTGATAGCTGCATACCTCTCCTCTACACTGTATCATAGCATACATCATACGGAGACGAAAAGGGTCATGCGCATCCTGGATCACTCCAGTATTTTTCTGCTGATAGGCGGCAGCTACACACCCGTGGTATACCATTATATGCCACATGATTTTTCGATTCCATTTCTGGCCGCTATGTGGGGGGTAGTGGCCCTGGGGTGCATTTTCAAGATATTCTATACCGGGCGCTTCAGATTGGCCTCTACCATCATATATGTAGTATTGGGATTTATGGTTTTATTCATACTGAAACCGCTATCTGTAGCGATGAATACTACAGCTCTCATACTGATGGTGGCAGGGGGGCTGTCATATGCAGTAGGTGTGCCATTTTATATCCTGAGAAGGCTAAAGTACAATCATGCCATCTGGCATGTTTTTGTGTTTAGTGGTAGCCTGCTACACTATGGGATGGTCCTGAGCGGCGCCAGCAAATGATCAAGCCCAGACCTGTGTGCCCTCACTGCAGTTAGTACAGATATCTATCTCTGCCCGACCCTTCAGTATACGGCTGCGAAATGAACGATAGAGGTCGCTCTGCCATATCTCGCGAAATGATTTCGTATTTAAATCCCCCAATTGATACTGTGCGTCTTTATCAAAGCAGCATGGCACGATCCTGCCATCCCATGTGATCACGCAGGAGTGCCAGAGCTTCCAGCAGTGATTCAGGAGCTCATTTTTGATGCGGTAGGTACCATCTTCCCCTTGAGTATACCTGGAGTATTGATCGATAGTCGGTATCAGGTCATTACCATGCTTATAGTCATAGACCTGTGCTGTCTTTAGTTTTACCTCATCTACACCTATTTCTTTAGCTAGTCTTTTTACATCTTCTATCTGATGCTCGTTTGGCCGCACCACTAAGTATTGGAAAATAATGTATGGCGTTTGTGATCCAGCTTCTTCACGAGCTTTGACCAGGTTTTTGGCACCTTCTATTACTTTGGCCAGTGTGCCGCCCACGCGGTACTGCTCGTATGTCTCTTGTGTCGTGCCATCTATGGATATCAGTATTCTATCCAGCCCTGATGCTACTGTTTCCCTGGCCTTGCGCTCCGTGAGAAAATGGGCATTGGTAGAGGTCACTGTGTATACTTTCCGGTCGGCGGCATAGCGTACCAGATCCAGAAACTGCGGATGCAGATATGGCTCACCCTGAAAGTAGAAGTACAGGTACAGCAGCTTATCCCCTATCTCATCTACCATGCGGCGATAAAATTCATACTCCATGTTTCCGGTAGGCCTCGTGAAACTCTTCAGACCACTAGGGCACTCCGGGCAACCCAGATTGCACGTGGTAGTGGGCTCGATAGATACATTGAAAGGTACTCCCCACTGTATAGGCCGCCGTGTCCACCGTGAGAGATAAAAGGAAGACAATACCGCAGCCGCATTCACCGCTTTGCGGGGATTGACCTTAGATAAAAAATTGATAGAGTCCTTAAATTGCAAGTACCTGTATTACGACTGACAAGTTAAGGCATTACTCATACATGTCATAAGCCACGGGTTCCTTTTTGAGGATGGCAGCTATCTTGAAAGATGTAGAGAGGAAAACGATCTTAGGATTTGTATTGCGCTCCACGTAGTAGTGTACACGATTGATCAGATTGGTCAGGTTCTCTGTCACATCCGGATCCAGGAGCGTGGCCAGCTTTTTGGCAAACTCCAGCTCCGAGCCTTCCAGCTTATCAGACTCCAGCCCCAGCGCCAGCAGGTTGCTCTCGCGCAGGAACCACAGGAAGTACTTCAGGAATATCTTTTGATTTTCCCGGCCGATCTTCGCTATCTCATCTACAAAGGCCATGAGCTTAAGAGAGGGTTCAGAGGCCTGTGCCCCCCTGATGCGCAGGCATACAGACAGCCATTCGCGGAGCTGGGCATCATTCTGGTGCTCTGCGCCATTGGCATACTCGACCGCAGCATTCAGATTGCCGTCAGAGATACGGGCTATACGTAGTGCCGTCCGCTCGTCCATCTCAAACTGTGAGCGGAGATATGCAGCCAGATCTACGTCCTCTATAGCTGGCAGCTTGACTACCTGTGTCCGGGAGATGATCGTATTGAGGATCAGTTCTATATTCTCTACCACCAGTATGAATACAGTATCAGCGGGCGGCTCTTCTATGATCTTGAGAAGTGTATTGCCAGCCTCGCGCAGGTACTCTGCCATCCAGATGATCTGTATCTTATACTTTGATTCAAATGTTTTGAGATTCATCCCTTTGATGATCTCATGGCATTCATTTACGGTGATGTTACCTTGCTTGTTTTCATCTGTGATCTGACGTAGCCACTCATTGGCATTCATGTATGGATTCTCAGCCAGGGCCTTGCGCCAGTCTGTGATATAGTCAGCACTGACGGGTGGGCCGCTCTTATTCCTGCCGGTCACTACGGGATATGTGTAGTGTATATCCGGGTGTATGAATTTTTGCGCCTTCTGGCAGGCGGGGCATTCACCACAGGCATCAGAGAGAGGCTCGCTACTCTGCGGAGCAGGCTCCGGATCTCCAAACATGGATGGCGCGCCAAAAAGACCAGCATCTTCTTCCTTTCTGCCCGACCGCCGCTCGCAGACCAGGTTTTGTGCTATAGCCAGTGCCATAGGCAGGCCACCCGCACCCTCAGGTGCCAGTATCATCATGGCATGTGGCAGCTTGCCCGTAGTGAGCAGTTCTGACAGCTTATCTTTGACCGGCTGATGGCCTATGATATCGGCGAGTTTCACAGTCGCGAAACTGCCAAAAATTATCCAAACGGGCCGACAGCTTTATCCACTGCGATCAATGAGCCACCTGCACGCGGGACACGCTGGTAGTGCCATCTGCAGAGACCGCCTGCAAAATATAGGCTCCGTCAGCTAAGCCGGACACATCTACAGTCAGCATCCTCTGCGCCCCTACGTGCTGATCCGCTACCAGAGCTGTACGCCCCGTCATGTCTGTCAGGGTGTAGTGCATGTCCGTCTCACGGCCTATTATGATATGCAGCTGGTTTGAGACAGGGTTTGGATAGGTGGAGGCAGCCACAGAGGAGATAGCCTCTATACCACTTGGGGAAGTGACGAATATCCGACCTTTCATCCCTGATGAAACATGTACCGTACAAACATAGTAGCGAGTACCCACCTGTGTCATAGGCACAGTCAGCGTAGTACCAGATGAGGCAGAAAAGCCGCCATTTAGCGGTGTAGAGCCGTTGGAAGTCCACGTAGCTGCGTCTACCTCCTGCAAGGGATGCATGGAAAAATCGCAATTGAACGTGACCTGATCTCCTACATGCACGTTGAGAGTGTTTGGGGAATATGACAATCCGGACGTGGTAATAGTCTGGGCCGAAATCCTGACCGATCCACAAAATACTAAGATGATGAGTGTGTAAATACTTTTCATATAGCAGTTGTTTAGTGTATTATAAAATTAAAGCATAATAAACCGAAGGCCACTTTTTGCTTTGTCACAATAGATAAGCCGGCGGTTTTCATGGGTGATCTGTGCGATATTTCCGGCCTGCCTCTCTGCACATTGATATATTTGCGGTCAGTATGAGGATGAGCAGTGGGGTCATATATATGCTGATGGCGACATTCTTTTTTGCGCTGATGAATGTGTGCATCAAGAAGATCAGCCACATACCTCCTATGGAGGCTGTGTTTTTTCGCTGCCTCGTATCCATGCTCTGCTGCTTTGCCATTATCTTTTATGACAAGCTGGACTGGCGCGGCAGCAATCGCTGGCGGCTCATAGCGAGAGGTTTGGCTGGCACCACAGCTGTCTATACCTTCTTCGTGACTTTGCAGAAAATGCCGCTGGCTCCAGCAGTCACCATACAGTACACCTCTCCGATCTTCACTACGCTGATAGCCATCCTGATCCTGAAGGAGAGCATTAAGCCAATTCAATACCTGTTCTTCATCATGTCCTTTGCGGGGGTGGTCCTGATCAAGGGTTTTGACGGGCGTATCAGCATAGGATACCTTCTGCTGGGGCTTTTCTCTGCCTTCGCATCTGCCATAGCATATAACCTGGTCCGCTCGCTAAAAGAGAAGGAGCACCCGATAGTCGTAGTGCTCCACTTCCAGATAGTGGGTACGCTGATCGGGCTCGCCGGGTGCTTTTTCGACTGGCGCATGCCGGAGGGGATGGACTGGTTTTACCTGATAGCTACGGGGCTGCTGACCCAACTGGGCCAGACCAATCTGACCAAAGCTCTCCAGACAGAGCGCGTGGCCATCACCTCCGGCCTGAATTATTTAGGCATCCTATACGCACTGATCTTTGGTGTGATGTTCTTTGGAGAATCTTATACGGCTACAATCATCACCGGTATAGTGCTGGTAGTGGCCGGAGTGGTTTTGAACATTATCTTTGGCAAAAAAGAAGAAACTCCGCCCGCACTAGATGAGTAAATATCCGGCAGCCTTTACCGATCGTATGATGGCACTCTTTTGTGCAGATTATGATGCATTCATAGCCGCGCTGGATCAGCCGCCGGTCACATCTGTACGCACGCATCCTGTCAAATTTGATACCAGCACTACTACCCTTCCCTTGGCTGACCCGTTGCCTTGGGCGGCCCATGGATACTATCTGGCGTCGAGGCCGTCTTTTACTTTTGATCCACTATTCCATGCAGGGTCATATTATGTCCAGGAGAGTTCCAGCATGTTTCTGGAGCAGGCACTGGTAGCTACAGGCATGCTGCCCCACTCTATCCGCGTACTCGATATGTGTGCAGCACCGGGTGGCAAAAGCACTCATATCTTATCCCTCCTCAATCAGGATAGCCTACTGGTGAGCAATGAGATCATAGCCAGCCGGAATCATATCCTGCGTCAGAACCTGGCACGCTGGGGCTATGCCAATTCTATCGTGACGCAAAACAAGGCCGAAGACTTTGCGAGGCTGGGTGAAACTTTTGATGTGATCGTGGTGGATGCACCATGCAGTGGAGAGGGTCTTTTCCGCAAGGATAAGGCTGCCATAGACGAGTGGAGCGAAGCCAATGTAGCCATGTGCTCCGTGCGGCAGGAGGATATATTGAAAAACCTGGCACAATGCCTCAAACCCGGTGGCTATCTGATCTACAGCACCTGCACCTATGAGGATGCAGAGAACATGGCCCACATACGCAGATTGACCCTTGATGGAGACTTCACCAGTGTGGAGATACCAGCAGCTACAAATTTTGCGCCCATGCTAACGGATGTTAGCAGCGATGGTGTCCATGGCTATGCTTTCTACCCGCATCGCACGCGGGGCGAAGGCTTTTTCCTCAGCCTGCTGCGCAAGGCCGGCGAATGGCGGGAAGTCAAAACACCTCCTACGAGAATGGCCGATAAAACCATACATGAGATCCGGCCTCAGTTGGATCAATATATCCCGGGTGCAGAAGATTTTATTGCTATCAAGCACCAGGGTATTTATAATATCCTGCCTGCCAGATTCTGGCAGGACTATCGTGGCCTGTCTCGCCTCTATGTGCGCAATGCCGGCATCTGCGCAGGCGAGATCAAAGGAAAAGACCTCATCCCTGCTCACGAGCTCAGCCTGTACCAAGGACTTAGCGCTGCATTCCCTGCTATAGACCTGGACCTGGCTGGTGCTATTTCTTTCCTGAAAGGTGAAACTGTATCCGCCCCCACTGAGCACAAGGGATGGGTAGTCATGCGCCATCAAGGATCCAACCTCGGCTTTGCAAAGGCGCTACCGAATCGGATCAATAGCTATTTCCCAAAAGAATGGCGGATACTGAAGTCTCAGCCATAAAAAGCGGGTGTTTCATTCCCTTCTGTTGCTATCTTTAGCGCACAATCATTTGCAATGAAAAAGATCATGCTCCTGGGTTCAGGCGAGCTGGGTAGGGAATTTGTAATAGCAGCCAAAAGGCTGGGCGAGTATGTGATAGCCGTAGACTCATATAATGATGCTCCGGCGCAGCAGGTAGCTGATGCACGCGAGGTGATCAACATGCTGGATGGCGCAGAGCTGGACCGCATCGTGGCTATGCACAGGCCAGACATCATCGTACCGGAGATAGAAGCCATACGCACTGAGCGCTTTTATGACTATGAAAAGCAAGGCATACAAGTAGTGCCATCTGCCCAAGCTGCCAACTTTACCATGAATCGCAAGGCCATCCGTGACCTTGCGGCGAAGGATCTCGGCCTGCGGACCGCCGCCTACAGGTACGCTACATCATTGGAGGAGCTCGAGAAAGCTGTAGCCGAAGTAGGTATCCCCTGTGTAGTAAAGCCACTCATGTCTTCCTCCGGCAAAGGTCAATCTACCATCAAATCGGCAGATGAGATAAAGAAAGCCTGGGAATACTCCCAATCCGGCAAACGCGGTGATATAGCCGAGGTGATAGTGGAGGCTTTTGTAGATTTTGATTTTGAGATCACACTCCTCACCGTGACGCAAAAGAATGGGCCGACGCTCTTCTGCCCGCCTATAGGCCACCGTCAGGAGCGAGGCGACTATCAGGAGAGCTGGCAGCCATGCGCCATCAGTGATGAGCGCCTGCACGAAGCGCAGCAGATGGCCGCACAGGTCACAAAGGCGCTGACAGGTCAGGGCATATGGGGAGTAGAGTTTTTTATAGCCAGTGATGGTGTATATTTCTCCGAGTTGTCTCCTCGCCCGCACGATACCGGCATGGTCACCCTCGCCGGCACGCAGAATCTGTCTGAGTTTGAACTACATGCACGCGCTGTGCTGGGACTACCCATACCATCCATCACGCTGGAGCGTGTAGGGGCGAGTGCTGTGATCCTCGCATCGGCAGAGGGCAGCAGGCCGTCATATAGCGGTGTAGAGAAAGTTTTGGGGACTGATAGCACAGATATCCGTATATTTAGCAAGCCTACCACGCGTCCCTACAGGCGCATGGGTGTAGTACTGGCCTATGACAGGCCAGGCAGTGATGTAGATGCGGTGAAGCAAAAGGCTGTAGACCTGGCCCGACTAGTAACAGTGCACATATCATGAGAAAAACCCGTCTTATCTTCCTACTATTTTTAGTCAGTATCCTATGCTGCGGCTCCGTGATCGGTCAGAAACTGAGGTATGAGGTCACACTGTTTGGCAAAAAGATAGGAGAAACTAGTGTAGAGGTAAAAGACTCTGCAGGAGTGAAGTACTACAAACTCCGTAGTTCTACGCAGGTCAAAATGCTCTTTATGGACAAGCGATCTTCTATGTCTACTGACGTGGTTTTTGGCAAAGACGGTGTCATGACCTCTTCTCTCTTTAAAAACATCAAAGAAGACGGTATAATCCTGACAGAGGCTATCTGGGACAAGGGCAAACTAATAGTAGAGAAAAACGGAGAAAAGAGCTGCGTGCCCGGCCCTGTCAAATACTCATCCCTGCTGATGTACTTTGCAGAACCAGCCAACATCCAAAAGGTCTTCTCGGAGCGGATGGGTAAGTTCTTTGACCTGGTCAAAGAAGCTGAGGGCAAATACTCTGCAGAGATGGATAATAGCTCCGCTATCTACACCTACAGCAGAGGCCGGCTCAGTGAGCTGGAGATCAAAAGCACACTAGGGTCCATTTTTGTGCGCCTGATCAATTAGGCTTTATTCCTTTATGATCTTCACTATGTAGCCATCTACCCGCTGCTGCCCTACCTGCATGATATATACCCCAGGCGCGATAGCGGAAAGGTCAATGGTCCTCTCAGATGTCCAGTACCGGACAGTGTGGCCATACATATCAGAGATCTGTACAACTACACCAGGCTCACCATCTACATGAATGATACTCCTGACCGGGTTAGGGTAAAAGTCTATTTTTTGCACAGCTAAGGATGGTATACCTGTATGTACCGCACAGGTACTCATCTTATTGCTGTTATTATCTGTATCATAGACATTCTGAAACTCGGACTGAGCAGCGGTGTCACCCATGAGATAGTGGTCTAGATATGGATACAGATAGGTGAGCACAGTACTGATCTGAGCAGATTGATTCAGCGGCGGATTACTACATCCGGAGAATGTTTCCCCTATGCTGCACTGCGCATTGCTCAATCCGAAATTGCAGTGCGAAGCCCCGGTGATCTCTATGAGCCATTTGCAGGAGGAGGCCGCCGCATTGTAGGTGGGTAATTGATTAGTACTATAAGGAGCTATACAATCATAGGACCCTGCGAAGCTGAGATAGGGCTTGGTCAGATATTGAGCCGCAGTGATAGAAGAAGGGTTAGTAGTAGCCTCAGCAAAAGTGAAGTAACAAGTAGCGCTATCGCCATACTGAGCAGATAGTACTGTGGCACCACCGCCCATAGAGTGACCACCTATAGCGCCGCGAGGCAATACATGACCCGAAAACGGAGAGCTACTGTTGCCATTCTCCGCTATCAGCGTACTGTAAATAAATAGTAAGTCTTTAGCAAAATCAGCATGACTGGGAGAGAAGCTGTTTTCTGTATTGGCAAAGGCCACGATATAGCCGCGCTGCGCCAGCGAATCTGCAAATGGATAATAAGCCGGAGCGGTCATCTGGAATCCGTGTCCGAATACGACAAACGGGAAAGCGCCGTTAGCTACATTTGTACTGGCACCCGCCGCCACAGCCGGATAATGTATCTCCACTGGTACAGAACGATTGCTTCGGCTGGCATCTGTGTAGGTCGTGGTCAGTGTGCCTATCGGATATGATTGTGCGCTTGCTACTGTAGATGCGATGCAGAAAACTAATAGCGTACAGAGTTTATTCATATATCAGGATTGAAATACTAAATATATCAAACAACTTCTGACAGAATAAGTTCTGCGTCAAAAGTATGCTATGGCAGAGATTGCATGCGCAAATAAGGATTGTGGCCGCGCTCGAGGCCTATACTAGTATCCCGGCCATGCCCGCAGTATACACGTGTATCATCCGGCAGCTTCATCATCACCTCTGTCAAGGTACGAAACAATACCGGCCCGTTGGCACCCGGCAGGTCGTAGCGGCCTATGCTCTGATAAAACAATACATCACCGCTCACCACATATTTATCTGCCTCATTATAAAAACTGATACTACCGGGTGAGTGCCCTGGTGTGAAGAGTACTTTCAATACGGTATTGCCAAATTTTACTTCATCACCTTCATTGAGATACCCTTTGATCGGCGGCATCGGGTCCATTTCTATTCCAAACATATCGGCAAAATCCGGGGCATCGGCCAGCACCTGCTCCTCCAGCGGATGTATCTCTAGTCCTATATTATAGGTATTGGCTACCAGCGGATTGCCGGGTATATGGTCCACATGGCAGTGGGTATTGAGCAGGCGTACCGGCCGTAGCTGCAGCCTGCTGATCTCTGCTATCAGCTCCTCCCGTTCGCGGGCGTTGGCACAGCCCGGGTCTATGATCACACACTCTGAGGTCTCGTCATATATGACAAAAGTATTCTCCGTGATAGGCCCGAACGTCAATTTAACAACCTGACTCAATGCTTTGCGGTTTTGAAGATTATTAACTAATTATGGTATCAAACTACGGCATTTATTGCCGTTTTTCGATGCCATGTGTTAATTTTATTCAATGCTGCTATCCGGCCCTATTTCAAGACTTCACCCTGATCGCATCCGTGCTTTCCAGATCATTTCTAAGGTGGGGCTTGCCATGCTTATTTTACTGGCAGCATCTTCGCAGGTTTTTTCTCAGGCTGCCACAGTCACATTCGGTCAAAATCGGGTACAGTATAAAGACTTTGACTGGCAGTACTATGAGTCAGACCATTTTACCACCTACTTCTACCCAGGTGGCCAGGACATAGCCAAGTATGTGATCAAATCTGCCGAGGACAACCTCAAGCCGATAGAAGACCTGCTCAATATCAAGCTCCACAAAAAAGTGGACATCATGGTCTATAATACGATCAACGATCTAAACCAGACCAACATAGGTATACACCGGCCTGAGGGCAATAAAGGAACCTCGGTAGACATACCTTCTTATAAGATCTTTGTTTACTTTAATGGAGATCATGCCCACCTCGACAAGCAGATCAGGGAAGGGATAGCTCGCAGGTTTGTAGTGCCGCAGCCGGGTGGTGATGGCATCACAGAGATCGTCTCAAATGCGATCAGTTTCCAGCCGGAGTGGTACAAGCAGGGCCTCATATCCTATATAGGCGAGGACTGGAGCGCAGACATGGAAAACCAACTCCGGGATGGTATCATGTCCGGCAGGTTTAAAAAACTAAATAAACTGACTCCTGAGGAGGCCATATTCGTAGGGCACTCTATATGGCACTATGTAGATGAAGTGTATGGCAAAGGGGCCGTGGGCAATCTTCAGTACCTGGTACGTATCAATCGTAGTGTAGATAATGGTTTTCTCTTTGCGCTGGGTACTAATCTGAATGAGACGCTCCAAAACTGGTACAAATACTACGTAGCCCGTTTTAATAACGAAGTAAAATATACCAATCCCAGGGACGACAAGGATCAGGTCAAGATACGCCGCCGGCAAGAGACTGAGTACTATCAGCCACGCCTCAGCCCAGATGGCAAGTATGTAGCATATGCGTCTAACAACCTGGGCCGATATAAGATTCACCTCATGGACCTGGAGCACCACAAGCGGAAGGTAATATACCGCGGAGGATGGCGTACTAAAACAATGTGGACTGACCTGGCCACACCGCTCATAGCATGGTCCCCCAAGAGCGAAAAGGTGGGGTTCGTTTTTGACAAAAAAATGATCGTAAGGCTAGGCGAGTACTCTGTACAAAAACAAAAGGGTAAACGTCGCAAGGAGTATCACCGTATAGAAAAGTTCTCAAAAGTCACATCCATCACCTATGTAGATAGCAAGCAGCTGGCCATGGCCGCCGTGCGCAATGGACAGTCGGACGTCGTACTATATAGTATCGCCTCACAGACGGTGAAACAGATCACAGATGACTACTATGATGATTTCACACCGGCTGTGGTCATGGTAGATAGTATCCGGGGCGTGGTCTTTGCCAGCAATAGGCCAGATGATACGCTGCACAAACAGCGCTATGATTCGCAGGTTTTTGACAAGCAGACCGATCTCTTCTTTTACCCGCTGGATGGGGAGGAGGGAGACAATGTACTCTACAGGATCACTCGCACGCCAAACGCAAATGAGAGCTACCCGCAGCCATTCAGTGATGACTATTTCTCATACCTGAGCGAGGCCAATGGTATCCGCAATCAGTGGCTGTCTGGTCTGGAAGATGTATTTGATCACAATCAGAAGACCTACAGGTTTTTCAATAGGGAAACAAACGAAGATGACTCTATCAGTATCCCCGAAAATATGGACTGGCGCCTGGTACTCGATACGTCGATCATCACTTTGAAAAGCGTGACGCAGGAAGCCGTGGACAGGATACAAGGCCGCACGTTTCAGTACTCAAACTTCTCGGGTAATATCCTGCAGCAGAATCTCGCTCCTGAGAAGAATCTCGCCATGGATATGGTATTTCATAAAGGCCGCAACGAATTTTACAAATACGACATCAATACTACCCGTCCGACCAGGCAAAACTATATTCAGACAGATTATATCAAACGGCGCAATAATATCATGCTCACTGAAGACTCTATCAAAAAGGCAGAGGATGAAAAAAAGAGGGCTGAATACGAATCGCATTTCCAGGGTGGCAAAAAAGTGTACTCTGGTCATGACTTCCAGAGTGAATATGACTATGGTGTGAAGCTATTTGACTGGGATAGTATCGCTGCCATCACAGAGTCTCCCACCGGACTGCCGCTCAATACCCCGGCCCAGACAGGGTATATATTCCGCTTCTCCAAGGTGAGGCCTTATTTCGTCCGCTTCATGATAGACAATTTTGCGGCCCAACTGGATAATACGCCTATCGTCACTACCTATCAGCCATTCAACCCTCAGAATCCGGGCTATATGTACCAGCCTTTGAATGCACTTTTCAAAATAGGGATCACAGACATTTTTGAAGATTACCGACTGTATGGTGGCATCACCCTTCCGCTCACCGGTGCCGCTGGATTTAGCTTTAAAGATATGGGCTACTTCCTCACCTACGAGAATATCAAAAAGAGGTGGGACAAAAAGTTTACTGTATACTATCAGGGCTTCTCCAATGTGGCTCATGACAAAGTACCATTTTACAATACACCTATTCCAGAGAATATAGGCAGCGTACTGTATACAGTCAAAACCACCTATCTCGAATCGCAGTTCAAATACCCATTTGATGTTTTTCATCGCATAGGCCTGGGCGTAGGCTATCGCAATGATCGGTATGTCTTTAAGTCAGTAGACACTTTCAGCCTAAATATCCCCACATATGCCACTAATTGGGTCTTCCTGAAAGCGGAATACGTCTTTGACAACACGATTGACGTGATGACCAATATCAAACGCGGCTTCCGCGCCAAGGCATTCGTCGAGTTTCATAAAGAATTCCCCACGCAGCAGAGTGGTGGCATACGTGTACCGGGGTGGAACAATCAGTATTTCACTGAGCTCGGATTCGATGCCCGTTATTACCTGAAAATTTGGCGGCAGATGACATTTGCTGCGCGTATGAGTTTTGCCACCTCGCTGGGCAACTCTAAGATGATCCACTACCTGGGTGGCCTGGACAATAACCTTCTGAGTATCCGCACCTCCTCTCAGGCTATCGTACAGGCGCCTATCAATGACCAGAACCGATACGTCTATCAGACCATAGCTGCGCCTATGAGAGGCTTCACATCAAACTCTCGAAATGGCAACAGCTATGCTCTGATCAATGCCGAACTGCGTATCCCTCTGATCACAATGCTGATGAACCGGCCGTCAAAATCTGAAATAGTACGCAACTTTATGATCGTTGGATTTGCAGATTGTGGTACGGCATGGGAGGGACTCAGTCCATTCTCTGACAATAATCCTCTTTTCACTGTGAAGTATCCCAACTCGGCCTCTGTAGTCACTGTCAAGCAGTACAAAACACCAGTCATACTAGGTACAGGATTCGGCCTGCGTACATCCCTGCTAGGTTACTTTATGAAGTTTGATACCGCCTGGGGGCTTGACACGGGTCTATGGAGCGATAAACCTATATACTACTTTAGCTTTGGCTATGATTTTTAAATTTGCCTTGTCCATAGATGTGCATATGGCAGCTGGCATCACCGCATATAGTCTTAGAGCAGAATGATATTACGTGCAGAAAATCTGATCAAAAAGTACGGGACCCGTACAGTGGTAAATAATGTCTCTGTAGAGGTAAAGCAAGGAGAAATAGTCGGCCTGCTCGGTCCTAATGGTGCCGGCAAGACTACCTCGTTTTACATGACCGTGGGGCTCATCAAGCCTGATAGCGGCAATGTATACCTCGATAAGCTAGACATCACCACGCTACCCATGTACAAGCGCGCGCAGGCCGGTATAGGCTACCTGCCGCAGGAGGCTTCTGTATTTCGCAATCTCAGTGTAGAAGATAACGTATCTGCCGTACTCGAGCTGACCACGCTCACCAAGGCTCAGCAAAAGGAGAAACTGGAGGCGCTGCTGGAAGAGTTTGGCCTGAATAGGGTGCGCACCGGTATGGGCAATGTGCTCAGTGGCGGCGAGCGCCGCCGTACAGAGATAGCACGCGCTCTGGCTACTGATCCTAAGTTTATCCTGCTCGATGAGCCGTTTGCCGGTATAGACCCGATAGCAGTAGAGGATATCCAGCGGATAGTAGAGAAGCTCAAGCAAAAGAATATTGGTGTGCTGATCACGGATCACAATGTGCAGGAAACACTATCCATCACTGACCGTGCTTACCTCCTGTTTGAGGGCAAGATTCTCAAGGCCGGCACAGCAGAGGAGCTGGCCGCAGATGAGCAGGTACGCAAGGTTTACCTGGGTCAGAATTTTATACTGCGTCGCAAGAATTTGAGTGAAGCCAGGCTCTGATGCATCCGGTCAATGAAATAGCAAAATTCTACTTCAGCACCCGTACTCCAGCCATAGCCAGGTTTATATCCCAGCCAGCCGAGACGCAGCATCGCGTACTGTCTCACCTGCTCGGTCGCGCCGCGGGCACAGTATATGGCCGCGAGTATGGGTTCTCATCGATACGGCACTATTCCCAGTTTGCGGCGCAGGTGCCATTGCATGATTACGATGGCCTGAAGCCGTGGTTTCAGCGAATGATGCATGGAGAGCGCGATGTCCTCTGGCCCGGGCAGGTACAGTGGTTTGCCAAATCCAGCGGTACGACCAATGACGTCAGCAAGTTCATCCCATTATCCCAGGAAGGCCTGCACCAATCTCATATCAAGACCGGTAAAGACTTTCTCAGTATCTACCTCAAAAATAATCCTGCCAGCAGATTCTTCACCGGCAAGGGTATTGTAATGGGCGGAGCCGGTAATCCTAATGCCGATCATCCTGATATCTTTATCGGCGATGTATCAGCTATCCTGATGAAAAACCTGGATACCTGGATACAGTATTTCAGAGAGCCGACCCTAGAGGTGGCGCTGATGCCCAAATGGGAAGAAAAACTAGACCGCATCGCATCAGTCACTATGCACCAGAATGTGACCAACCTATCAGGCGTACCCTCTTGGACCCTCCTCCTGCTCAAAAAAGTACTGGAGAAAACAGGTAAAAGGACAATAAATGAAGTGTGGCCACACCTGGAGCTATACTGCCATGGCGGTGTAGGATTCGGGCCTTACCGCAGGCAGTTTGAGGATATCATAGGCCGGTATGTACACTATCAGAATGTCTACAATGCCTCCGAGGGTTTCTTTGCCTGGCAGGATACACTGGATTGCGATGATATGCTGCTGCACCTTGACAATGGGGTTTTCTATGAGTTCATCCCCTTTGACGGTACGCTCAGGACGGCAGAGGCTGTCAGCATAGAGGGCGTACGTACAGGCGTGAACTATGCGCTGGTGATCAGTACCAACTCTGGCCTGTGGCGCTACCAGATAGGAGACACGATAGAGTTTACCAGTACTGCTCCATACCGTATCCGGATCACCGGGCGTACTAAACAGTATATAAATGTGTGGGGCGAAGAAGTGACGGTCAATAATACAGACGCCGCTATTGCAGCCTGCTGCACAGAAACCAGAGCAGAGATAGCTGAATATAGCGTAGCCCCTATCCATACAGATAGCTACAGCGCAGGCAGGCATGAGTGGGCCATTGAGTTTACCCGCCCGCCTGATGATATGCCTTTCTTTTCTACCCTTTTAGATCAAAAACTGCAGTCCCTCAACTCTGACTATGCCGCAAAAAGAACTGATAATCTGATACTTGACACCCTATCTGTTGCTCCTTTAGCTCGTGGCAGCTTTTATGAGTGGATGGTCAGGAGAAACAAGCTCGGCAGCCAGTGCAAGATCCCGCGCCTGAGCAACGAACGCAAAATGATAGAAGAACTAAAGGACATTTCCGCAGTTATGCGCTGAGGACTGTGGAAACTACCGACTTGCATATTTTCGGCGATGGGTTTAAATTGTAGGTTATGAGTAGTATCCCTTTTGACAATAGCACGGATATCGGCACCAGATATGATGCTGATATCAGGTCTATGGTGGATATAGCTCCATACCCTGCCCTGATCCATCACAACGGTACGATCAGGTATGGCAATAGCTTAGCTAAAACCCTTCTGAAAGAAGAAGGTGCAGCCCTGAATGGCAAAAACCTCTTTCAATATGTACATGAAGGCGATGTCCAGGCCGTCCGCGATGCGGCACTCAGATACAACAACTCTGATGAGAGCCATATCCTGCATGTACGCGTCATTGACAGTGTAGGCAATGTCCTCAATGTACAAGGGAAGAGTATCTCAATACAATACGAGGGGCTACTGTGCAGGTATATACATGTCTACAATTTCGACAGGGCTGAGCAAGCTCTGGAGCAGGTACAGGAGAAAGAGGAAATACTGACCAGGATACTCGAGATCATGCCCGATAGCCTCCTGGTGACTGATCGTGCAGCACGCCGGATACTCTACAGCAATAAATCAATGGTACGCAACCTGGGTTACGAGCCGAGCGATTTTACGGACGAATATGCCTTCATAGAAAGCAAAATACATCCGGAGGATCTGCCTAAGATCATAGCTTTCCGGCAGGCACTCATAGATGCTGTAGGGGACCAGAAGTTTCTGAATGTAGAGTATCGTGTGCAGGATAAAGCTGGGAAATGGCGCTGGCTCATGAGCCGTAGTATCAGCACCAGCAGCGTGAAACTAGGCTCAGGCCATGTGAACTACAGTATCGTACAGGATATCACCTCGCGCAAGGAAAAAGAACAAGAGCTGTTGCATTATCACTCCTTTCAGGAGAAAGTAAATGATACGTCACCGGTACTGATCAGCATCTTTGACCTGCAGCAAATGTCGTCCGTTTACCAGAGCAAAAATATGGTAGAATGGTTTCGGTACACACCGGAGACTTTCCCTCCGCGCTCCTTTGAGGTGATCCATCCAGACTATATACAGGATGCTATCACTTCGGTCCATCAGGCGTCACAGCTACAGGATGGTCAGGTGCAGACCACCGTATATCCCGCACTCCAGGGCGATGGTACCATCAAGTTCCTGCTGACACGCACGGCTGTCTTTCACAGAGATGAAAATGGCAAGGCTACACAGGTCCTCATGGTCCATAGCGATATCACAGACCTCAAGGAAATAGAATCCAGGCTCGACCGTAGCGAAGAGACCCGCAAGGCTATCCTGCACACCATACCAGACATGGTGCTCATCACCGATCTGAGCGGCGAGATATTTGATTTCTATCCTAATGAACTACTGAGAAGCACTCTCAGTTCCATGAGCTTCATAGGCAAAAATGTGGCGCAGCTGCTCACTCCTGACAATACTCAAAAAATCCTTTCGGCTGTAGCGCAGGCACTCCGGGATAACAGGATACATACCATAGACTTTGCCCATGCAGGCAGGGACATGACCTACTATATGGAGCTCCGCATCAGCCCATTTATAGATGACAAAGTGGTGATCGTAGCTCGTGACATAGCAGAGCAGAAAGAGCAACAGGATAAAATAGATCACTACAATAAAGAGCTGTATGCCAAAAACCAGGAGCTGGAGCGGTATATCACGTCAAACTCGGAGCTGGAGAAGTTTGCCTATATCGCCTCCCATGATCTCCGCGAGCCCTTGCGCAGCCTCACAGGCTTTGCCCAGTTATTGCAAAAGCGCAATGAAGGCAAGCTGACACGAGAGTCAGAAGAGTTTATAGAAAATATCATCAATGGTGCCCACCGGATGAATACCCTTGTCAGCGGCCTGCTGGAGTACTCACGTATCACCAGCGCCGGCAAGCCTTTTGCTAATGTGCAGCTACCAGACCTGATCCGCAAGGTCAAATCAGACCTCAAGATCTCAATAGAGGAAAACAAGGCCGATATCATCCTTTTTGACCTGCCCACGCTCTACTGTGACGAGCTACAGATGCGACAGCTCTTTCAAAACCTGATCAGCAACGCCATCAAGTTCCGCTCTGAGACCTCACCTATTATCAAAATATCTGCCGAGCAGCAGGAGCGCTACTGGCTCTTCAGGGTGGAAGATAATGGCATCGGCCTCGACCCCCGGTACAAGGAGCAGGTCTTCCAGATATTCACCCGCCTGCACTCTCAGGACAAATACCAGGGCTCCGGCATCGGCCTGTCTGTCTGCAAGAAGATCATAGAGCGCCATGGAGGCCGCATCTGGCTGGAGTCTACCCCCGGCCATGGTGCCACAATATTCTTTACAGTCGCGGTCTAGGCATTACATTTTAGAGCTATATTTGCGCCGAAGCCAATCCCCCTATGCGCAGCCCTATATCTTTCTTTATCCTTTTTTTGATTGTCGCCCTCGCAGCTGCTGGTATCTACCAGCGATATGAGAAGCACAAGCGATACGAGAATATCAGCCGTTTCGATTATTTCAGCAAGGATAGTATAGACTATAACTATTATGATCAGGGAGCGCTCCATACCTATCTGGAAAACTGCCAGTCCCTGACAGACATAGCCAAAAGCCTGTGGCTGAAAGATGGCATAGATGTGCTCGCCACCAAGGAAGCATATGGTGAAGCACAGTCTCGTATCAATCGCTACCATAGGCTGCTCAGATACACGCAGGTACTGGAGGAGAAGCTCGTGCAGTCTCAGGATATGAAAGACCAAGGGCTGACCAATGAGGATATAAAGATCATCCTGGACAAGGATATCACGATAGGAGCTGTAGAAAATGAAAAAGATAAAATGGCAGCATACGACTACCTGAAAGGTAAAAATGTATCGTCCGGCTCCAAACCAAATGAGATTTGGGAGCTTCAAAAACTGCTCAATGCCAATGACTATAATCTCACGATCAATGGCATCTATGATGCAGCGACAGATAGTGCACTACTGGACTTTCAGAAAGAGAATAATATCTATCCATCACATAGCTGTGATGATGTGACCCTGCGCAAACTGGCGGAGTGATCAGATAGTTCGATTGATCGTAAACTGGATCATGTCATAGATAGCCCGTCGCGCATCGCCATCAGGGAAAGTAGCCAGGATATTTTCCGCCTCTACCTTATAATCCGTCATTCGTGAGCGGGCATAGTCCAGACCTCCATTGGTACGCACTACATCTATCACCCAGCGCACCTTCTCAGCATTGGTATTTTCATTTTTGATCACGTAGATGATCTTGCGTTTATCTGCTGCAGATACTTTATTAAGCGTATGTATGAGGGGCAATGTCATCTTGCGCTCCTTGATATCTATACCGCGTGGTTTTCCTATCTCCGCCTCCTCATAGTCAAAGAGGTCATCCTTGATCTGGAAGGCTATCCCTATCTTCTCTCCCATTGTCTTCACCCTGGCTATTGCCTCCGGGTCTTTGGTACTGGTAGAGGCACCACTGGCGCAGGCCGATGCTATCAGTGAGGCCGTCTTCTGGCGTATGATCTCAAAATAGATATCCTCTTTGATATCAAGTTTCCGTGCTTTCTCCAGCTGCAGCAGCTCACCCTCGCTCATCTCCTTGATCGTATTGGACAGGAGGTGCAATAGCTGAAACTGATCATGCTCTATAGAGAGGGATAGTCCTTTGGCCAGCAGGAAATCTCCCACCAGTACGGCGATCTTATTTTTCCAGAGTGCATTGATAGAGAAAAATCCCCTACGCTTGTACGAGTCATCTACCACATCATCATGCACCAGTGTAGCAGTGTGTAGTATCTCTACCAGAGAGGCCGCCACATAGGTAGCTTCATTGATCTCCCCGCACAGCTTGGCACTGAGGAAAACAAACATAGGGCGCATCTGCTTACCCTTGCGGGTCACGATGTAGTGTGTGATACGGTCCAGCAGCGGAGCATTGCTGCGCATAGACTCACGAAACCGTACCTCAAACTCATCGAGCTCGCGTGCGATAGGTTTTTTGATTTCGTCGAGATTGGCCATTTGCAGGGACGAAAGTAATAAAGTATATAGGTATTTCACTCATAATCTATGGGAGAATAGCAGGTATATCGTGATGTTTTCATTATTTAGCTAGTCTGATGCATTTCGAGCGAAACATTAGTCTGCGGTCCCGCCATGGCCGTCCATTTCTGGCAGATGTCTGCTGGCAAAGTGATGGGCTGCCCAAACCCATTGTGATATGGGTACATGGCTTTATGGGATTCAAGGATTGGGGAGCGTACAACCTTATGGCAGCCTATTTTGCCAGTGCCGGATTTGTGTTCGTCAAGTTTAACATGAGCCACAATGGTACTACGGTAGACCATCCTGTAGACTTCGCAGATCCCGAGGCATTTGGTCAAAACAACTTTGAAAAAGAACTGGATGACCTCGGCACTGTGATAGACTGGGTGTTTTCAGGCGCCTTTGTAGCAGCAGAGAGTGAATGCGATAAACAAAGTATATACCTCATAGGCCACAGCCGCGGCGGTGGCATAGTGACGCTCAAAGCTGGTGAAGATGCTCGGATAAAAAAGCTGGCGACCTGGGCAGCAGTGAGTGAGTTTGGCCGCTTTTGGAAAGGGGACCAGATGGATAAGATCAGGCAGGATGGCGTGATATACGTGACCAATGGCAGGACGAAACAGCAGCTCCCCGTCTACTGGCAGATGTATGAGAATTATTTCGCCAATCCGCAGCGCCTGTATATACCAGACGTGGCAGCGAGACTCAGCATTCCTATGCTCATCGTACACGGAGATCAGGATGAAGCAGTGCCCGTCTCCTCGGCCACAGAACTCAAAGAGTGGAAACGGGATGCCGAGCTGATGATCGTAGAAGGAGGCAACCATGTATTTGGCGGCAAGCATCCATGGGAGAGTGAGGCGCTCCCCTCAGACCTGCACCGCATTATTGACAAAACCATAGAATTTTTCAAGAAATAGATCACGTGAATACAACAATCAAAATAGGAGGAGTACCGGAGCACTTCAATCTACCTATCATCATGGCTATAGAGGGGGGCGAGTTTGCCGCGCATGGTATAGACCTGCAGTGGACCTACTATCCGGGTGGCACAGGAGCCATGACCCGTGCGCTGGCTGAGGGCGAGATAGACCTGGCTATCCTACTCACTGAGGGCTTTGTCTCCGCAGTGAGCAATGGCCTGCAGGCAAAGATCGTAAAGGTATACATAGAATCACCGCTGGTGTGGGGTATCTATACGGGCGCTGGCTCCCCTACGGTATCCCTGTACGACAGCACACCTAAAAAATATGCAATATCCCGGTTCGGCTCAGGCTCGCATCTCATGGCTATGATACATGCCGAGCAGCGCGGCGAGAAACTGACCAAAGATGACTTTGTCGTGATAGATAGCCTGGAGGGTGCTATTGATTCGCTGGTCAAAAATGACACGCAGATCTTCTATTGGGAGAAATTTATGACCAAGAAGCACGTAGATAGTGGTGAGCTGCGCCTGATAGGAGAGTTCTCTGCGCCTTGGTCCAGCTTCCTGATCACAGCGTCAGACAAAGCCATGGCTGAAAACAAGCAGGCAATACATATAGCTATGGAAGTGATCAATGATGCGAGTGTCCGATTCAAGACTGACCAGTCAGTACCGGCAGAGTTGAAAAAGCGCTTTGCCATCAATACTAAGGATGTGTCAAAGTGGCTCGGCGCTACTGTCTGGAATACTGACTTTAGTATCCGCAAAAAAGGACTCGACAACGCCATAGAAGCATTGAATAAAATCCGCCCTACTCCGGTGCACATAGACATGGGGGTACTATGCGAGAATATGAAGGTGAAGTAGCTAGCCTATCATAGCCAGAAACTCATCTTCTGTCAGGATCTTGATAGTGGGTATAGCTTTTGCCTTTGAGAGTTTGCTACCGGCGTCCTCGCCCGCTACGAGGTAGTTCAGCTTTGTACTCACACCACTGAGCAAGGTACCTCCGTTTTCCTCTACCAGCTGCTTGGCGCGGTCACGCGTAAACTGCTGCAAAGAGCCTGTGAACAGGAAAGTCTGCCCCTGCAGCTTATTATTCTTCGCCAAGGCATCTTCCGGTCTGTTCTCCGTATTGACACCATACTCTTTCAGCTTTTTGAGCAGATGTACGTTACCCTCCTTGCTAAAAAAGTCAAAGATACTCTGTGCCACCTTAGGGCCTATACCTTCGATATGCGTGAGATTCTCTACGCTCATCCCTTCCAGATCAAATATTGTCTGGACATGCTTTGAAAGATCTTTAGCTGTAGTGATACCCACATGGCGAATGCCGAGGGAATTTAGCAGACGCCACAGAGGTCTGTCCTTTGATTCCTCAATACTGTTGAATAGATTATTGACTGACTTTTCTTTCCATCCTTTCAGAGCTAGGATCTTTGCACGATCCAGCTCATATATGCCCTCGATATTGGCCAGCAATTGATTCTCTTTGAGTTCGAGAATGATACTTCTACCCAAGCCATCTACATCCATCGCATCCTTAGATACATAGTGGATGATACGCTCCTCTGCTTGTGCAGGGCATTCGGCATTGTCGCACCTCCATACGGCTTCCTCTTCGGGCCGCACCAGCGTATTGTGGCAGGACGGGCACTCCGTGGGGAATACGATCTCCTCTTCGGTACCGCTGCGAAGGTCAGGCACTACACCTACTATATAGGGTATCACCTCTCCTGCACGCTCTACTATCACCGTATCACCCAGTTTAATATCCTTCTCTTTGATAAAGTCGGCATTGTGGAGCGAGATAGATGAGATGGTCACTCCAGCCAGTGGCACGGGCTCTATTTTAGCTACAGGGGTCACAGCTCCCGTGCGTCCCACCTGGTATTCTACATCTATGAGTTTAGACTGCGCCTGCTTGGCAGCAAATTTATAGGCGATGGCCCAGCGTGGGTGATGTGATGTGGAGCCGCACCGGTCTTGCATATTGAGGTCATTGACCTTGATCACCATACCATCCGTCTCTATAGGATAGGTATGCCTCTTGGTTTCCCACTCTGACAGGAAGCTCTCTATCGCCGTTTCGGTCTTGCACACCTTCATGTCACGAATAGGCGTCTTAAAGCCATTTTCATTCAGCAGTTCTATATTGCCGTAGTGTGAATGCAATTTAGTACCGATCAGGTTCTTCCCATCCCTGTCCACTGCATAGCTGATGTGGTAGAGTATGGCCTCCAGTCCCCGGCTGGCGGCCTCCCGTGGATCTTTTAGACGCAGTGAGCCAGATGCTGTATTCCGCGCATTCTGAAAGGTCTTCAGTGAAAGTTCTTTGCGATCCTGATTCATTTTCTCAAAGACTTCCTTTTTGATGATCACCTCTCCGCGCAGCTCTATGCGGTAGATGCCCAGTTTAGAAAAGCCCGCCGATAGCGGTATAGAGGCGAGCGCACGTGCGTTCATCGTAATGTCTTCACCTATAGTACCATCACCACGTGTGGCCGCACGTACCAATTGATCATTCTCATATACCAATGCTATGGATGAACCATCAAATTTCGGCTCTACGCAATACTCTATTTTCTCGGCCCCTGTCAGCTCACGTACCTTGCGGTCAAAATCAGCTACATCCTCTGCGTTGTAGCTATTCTCCAGAGATAGCATAGACGCTAGGTGTGCTACCTGTGCGAAATCTTCTGTGAGCCCCGCTGCCACGCGCTGTGTAGGAGAGTCAGGTGTGATCAGCTCGGGGTGTGAGGCCTCTATATCTTTCAGCCGCTGGAAAAGCGTATCATAATCCCTGTCTGTGATTACCGGCTCGCTCAGCACATAGTAGCGCCAGTCGTGATAGCGTATCACCGAGCGGATGGCATCAGCCTCAGCTGCCGGAGACTGTGCGGATTCATTCTTTATGAGAGAGGAGGTGAGCTGATTGAGATGCTGCTGGTCTGAGGTGCTATACACGGGAGCGGTTTTGCACAAACTTATATAGATATGGCAGAATGCCCAAGCAAGGCGCTGCTTGTGTACAAAAAGCCTATTTTTGCCCGCGATGTCCCGCAAAGTCATAGCTCATATCCTCCTCTTTCTGGTCAACCTTTTTTACGGTGCCAATTTCATAGTCTCCAAGCAGGTCATGCCGGCATTTATTTTGCCTCAGGCATTCATACTGATCCGTGTAGGATTGACGGTTGGGCTGTTTCTGATCGTGGGTGCCTTTTGGGGTAGGGATCAGATAGAAAAGAAAGACTTCCCGCTGTTGTTCCTCTGTTCTCTCTTTGGCGTGGTGATCAATCAGGAACTATTCTTTGCCGGGCTCAATATCACTACTCCTATCAATGGCGCACTTATCATGATCATGACCCCTATCCTGGTCATGCTCATCTCCTTTTTCTCAGGACATGAGAAACTCACCTGGCAAAAAGTGACCGGCCTCATTCTAGGAACTGCCGGAGCATTTATCATAATCAGTGGCAAGGGATTAAACTTTTCCTCCAAGACTGCCGTTGGCGATTTACTGATCCTGCTCAATGCGAGTTCATTTGCCATCTATCTGGTGATCGTACGTCCGCTGATGAAAAAGTACCACCCGATGGCTATTATCAAGTGGGTTTTCCTTCTGGGCCTGCCTTGGGTATTGATCTTCGGGGCGAGGCAGTTCAGTGAGATACAGTGGCAGGCCTTTGGCACTACAGAGTGGCTTAGTGTGACTTTTGTCGTCCTTTTTGCTACGTTTTGCGCCTACCTTTTCAATATCGTGGCACTGCGGGAGGTCCACTCATCTGTAGTGGGGGCATACATCTATCTGCAGCCTATACTGGCCACGCTGATATCCATTGCACTCAATAGGGATCATTTCACCACGGAGAAGATCATCTCTGCCGCATTGATATTCTCAGGCGTGTATTTCGTATCCTTTGCAGGGCGCCGACAGCAGGTGAAAGAAGAAGAGATCGTGATAGTAGAAGAATAGCTATGGTATGATGACACGCAAGGCGTGGGGCACGAGTGATATCTCAAAAGGCCCGGTACCGATCATATCACCGTCTGCCTCCATATAGACCTCCTCATCTGCCGTCACCACCTCTATGCGCACATGCGTAGATTCATGCGCTTCAGCTTGCTCCAGTTTCAGGAATGTGCCATCATACAGCTTCGTGATATGACGGAAGACGTCCAATTTAGAAAAGCGCTTTGCGATGCTCGTAAAGAACGTAGTCCCATCAGGCCTGGCGCCGGGAGTGAGCCTCATACCACCACCTCCATACTGGCCGATACCGGTGAGGGTGAGATAGCATGGCGTCTCGACCACAGCATTGTCAAAAGTAATGCGCAGTATGGGCAACCTGTATGAGAAAAGGCAACGCAACATGACCAGCAGGTACGCTATCTGGCCGTAGGCTTTGGCACCGGCCGTGCGCTCTACCACGTAGGCATCAAACCCTACACCCGCAAAATTGTGAAAGTACCGGGTCACTGCTGCGCCATTATTATTGGCTACCACGTGGCCCACATTCTGGATATATGTTTTCCCTTTAGAGATGAGGGCTATGGCAGCCTTGGGGTCCTTGGGTATACCGTTTGTCTTGATCCAGTCATTGCCAGTACCGAGGGAGATCATAGCCACTGTGATGTCTGTAGAGGGCACCAGGTCCTGCCCCATGATCCCATTTACTATATCGTGCAGGTGACCATCGCCGCCTATGCATATCACCTGCCTGTAGCCACGGGCTATAGCATCTATGACCATCAGGTCGCCCCGACTCTCAGCAGTAGTAAACTCTACATCAAAAGCTATCTGCTGCGCCTTCAGCTCAGTACTGATCTCGCCCCACTTTTTCTTTGCCTTGCCAAATCCTGACACCGGATTGACTATGGCTATCCATCTGGATGCACTGGTCATCAATCGATTGGGTTGTTTGCGGGCAAGATACACTTTAAACCATAATAATAACCTGACATAAAAAAGCCGCTATACTGATCTGGCATAACGGCTATATCTGAAAATTTTATCTCTAGATCAGTGTAGCATCTGATGTGATAGCGATACTCAGTGCCTTTGACACCAGGCAGTTTTGCTCTGCACCTTTTACTATCTGCTGAAACTGCTCATCATTGATATCAGGTACCGCTCCTCTGATACTGAGATGCGATGCTGTGATGACGAGGTTCTCCATAGTGATAGCAGCAGTGGTATCTAGAGAGGTAGCCGTGAATCCGGCCTGCCCCAGTGCTGCGCTCACAGCCATGGTAAAGCAACCTGCATGCGCAGCAGCCAGCAGCTCCTCCGGATTGGTACCCACTCCGTCTTCAAAACGGGTTTTGAAAGAATATTGCGTCTGATTTAGCGTAGTGCTTTGTGTGCTGAGGCTTCCCTTTCCTGATTTCAGGTCGCCCTCCCAGTGTGCAGTAGCGGTGCGTTTCATGATATTAGTTTTTGGTGAGTAATAGTCTCTCAAGATACCAAAAACGATACCACGGGATATTATGAAATGATGAAGCCAAACATTCGACTGACTTTCAGCTGATTAATCTTCAGCCTTACTCACCTTTCCTACACCATCATCATTGAGGCTCTTAAGTTTCGCCCCACCCTTGTAATGCACTGCTCCTACTCCACGGTGGTCTATGGTCAGCTCTTTAGAGGCAGCTATCTCAGCAGCCCCCACTGCATCATTTTTCAGATCGAGTATCTCTGTACTTAGCTGAAAGGCACTGAGCTTACCCACACTATTATTAGATATCTCTGCTGTGGTGGCTGTACCGGAGAGTTCTATCGCGCCTACGCTATTCAGGTCTGCATTGAGGTGGCCTGTCTGGATATGTAGCGTGGTCTTGCCTACCGCCTCGGTCTGGAGCTGCAGAGAGGCGCACTTTAGTACTCCCCTGTTTTCTACTGCACCTACAGAAGAGTTTGATAGCTCTTCGAGCTCTTTGACGTTCACATAGACCACTACCTTGGCTGGCTCAGACAGCCGGGAGTTAGTCCTGGTACCTATGGTCAGTGTCCCTTCTTCATTATCTATGGTCACCGTCTTTTGCAGATTCTTATCCGCCTCGATCTTGACAGACTCTGGTCCGCCATCCTGCGTGATGATGGTACGGAAGACTCCATCCAGCTTCAGTTTTGTGAAAGGTTTTACTGAGCGTGATTCCGTGGTAGTAGTACCACTGAGAGAGAATCGATCATAGGTGCGCGAGAAAACAAAATAACCGACAACAGCCAGGAACATTAGTCCTATAATGGAGAGCTTACTCATAGTTTTTTAGTTTTTCGAGATCAATCAACATTTATCACATACGTCCCGGCTATCTTGTCATGCCAGCCCTGCTTCTTACTATCAAATATGACCCATATATAGCCCAGGCACAGTATAAACCTGGAGAGCCACGATGCCAGGAAACGTACTAATGCCTTGAGCGGAGATATCCTCGCAAAGTTTTCATCCACCACTTTCATATTCAGAGCCATTTTACCAATCGTGGCCTGCCACGACGAGCTCTCCAGCAATACGTAATAAAGCAGCGTAAATAGTCCGAAGCCCATGATGGGGTAGAAATGCACATCATCTGCAGCAAACAGGGAGATATGCAGTGGTATACTGGCTATGCCATACAGGAATCCTATGATGAACCAATCTACAATACTCGCAAAGAGGCGTCTGAAAAACCCGGAATAACGATTGAATGATACGACTTGCATACAAAGCGTGTTTTAAAGTATTGAGTTGATTGATTACTTGAGTTTCTTGCCTGTAGAGTCTGTCTTGCTTACAGACATATGGTGCTCATTGACTTGCACATGCACGTTCTGATTCTTGGAGTTCTTGCCTTTTACCTCCATCCCCTTGTCATTGATATCTACAGTGAAGTCCTTCAGGTCATCAGAGTCTCCATTGGCTTGTATCCTAAAGTGGCCATTGGGCGATTGCGGTGCTTCTGGCGCTTCCGGTGCTTCCGGAGGTTCGGGGATAGCGTTCTCCTCATCTGATATCATCCGTTCCTTGCAGTTGATGCATTTGAGTTTCCCTTGCTCCACCTGCAGTATTTTGCCAGACACTTCGCCATCATCAGTATAATCCTCACTCTTTACATTCACTTCCATTTCATCCACATTTGCCGCAAAGGTCAGGCGTTTACCCTCCGGTACATAGATGCGTATTTTGATATGCTGATTGCGCCACTTGCCGTCCTTTGGCAGCTCAAAGCGGCTATCCAGATTCAGCAGTGAGTCAGACTGAGAAAAACGATACTTGATCATCTTTATATTCTTACTGGCATCGGCAAAGTTGGCCCCCTTGCTGAATGCTACACGCTCCACATAATAGTTGCTGTCCGGGCTAGGTACTACCTCCAGTTTCACATCGCTGAAGGAATAGCCATACTCTGTCGTACCCATTCCCGCCATGAGCGTAAAGGAAGTCCCATCATCCTCTGCATCCTTGCCTACCGATATGAAATGGCCCAGCGTATCTGCCAGCTGTACTTTCAGAGTGCCGCCACCAGGGTTTACCAACTGCACCTTGTCCTGCACCGTATCGCTTGCGGCAAAATCTTTCAGGATGCTGTAGGAAGAAAAGCTAAGCAGTACCAATCCTATAAACCAGCCCGCCCACAATACTCTTTTCAGGATCGGATTCTTGGCACTGCTATCTGTGAGATAGCGTATAGAGTCATACATGATAGAAATAAGAGGTACACCCACTGCCAGAAACAGTCCGACATTAAACATCGTGATCATGTGCCTGCTGGATACAAAGAGATTGGTCAGGTCAGCCAGTGACGCTGTGCTGAATATAGACAGCCCGAGGCACACCATAGCCAGCACTACCAGGCTGCCTATACAAAACAAAAGCACGAAGATCAGGAAGATCTTGGCAAATGCCCTCGTAGCAGTAGTCAATCCGGTGCGTACTTTGTCATCACGGAGCAGATTCGTCATAGAGTTGCCGGCAGTGTTCATTGCCTCGCGTACTTCTTTTTCTATGTTCTGTATCGTCACCGGCTCGCCACGCATCTGCAGTTTCTCAGCACTGGTCGTAGCCTCCGGCACTACTATCAGCAGTATGAGGTATATGACAGCCAGGGGAAATCCAAGTCCGATTTTCAGAAAAATAGAGATAGCCAGGACACCCACCAGCGCTATCCGTATCCAGGTAGGATCTCCCCAGCCAAAGTAATAGCAAAGACCGGAGATGACTCCGCCCACCTTCTTATTGTCCGGATCACGAAAGAGTTTTTTCTCCACCTTGCCTGATAGAGGCGCTGTGGTACTGGCAGCAGGCTTCTTCGCATCACTGGCAGATGAGCCTGTATCAGACTCGCCGGCTATATCCTCCGGACGGCCCATGAGGGTAGTGACATATACCACATCCTCTTCGCCTACTACAGCGCGGGTTTTGCCCAGCCGCTGAGTGAAGAGTTCGGCTATACGGCTCTCTATATCTGCTATGATCTCCTTCTGTTCATTTTCATTAGCAAACTTCTGCTTCAGCGACTCAAAGTAGTGGTGCAGCATGTCAAAGGCCGGTTCATCTATGATGAAGGGCTGACCACCCAGGTTTATATTGATCGTCTTTTTCATGATTTAAGAGTTGATTCGGGTATTAGGATTGGTTAGAGTTATTCAGGATCTTATCTACCGACTTATTCAGCTCGGTATAGGCTGCTGACATCTCTGCCAGAAACTTTTGTCCTTCATCGGTCAGGGTAAAGTATTTGCGCGGCGGGCCAGAGGTAGATTCTACCCAGCGGTAGGTGAGCAGGCCATCGTTTTTCAGTCGTGTGAGCAGCGGATAGAGCGTGCCCTCTACTATCAGCAGGTGAGCTTCTTTCATCACCTCTATGATATCACTCGGATATTTCTCTCCCTGAGAGAGTATGGCCAGGATACATAGCTCCAGTACACCTTTGCGCATCTGCGCTTTTGAATTTTCGATATCCATCTTCTTTTCTCCTTCTTATTTTGCTGATGCTTTAGAGACGTCTTTTAGATTGTCGTCACTATTGCGGTCTATCAGTTTATTGTATATGTCTATCCCTGCCTGGGCCGGTTCTTCATCCACTGTGATGGTATAGGTATTCTTGCCGGGCTTCACCAGATGCTTGGCCAGGTAGAGCTGCTTTTCACTGTATGGCCCTTTCACCGGCGCGCTTAGCACACCTATATCTATATAGTCTGCAAAGGTCACCTTGGTTTCCTTACCCATACTATCTGCCTTTAGCTTCTCTGCTTCTACCTCTATCGTCACCTCATATTTGTGTTCCCCTGTCTTCTTGTAGCTGGCCGCAGTGCAGCGGTTTTCATACAGGATGATAGAGCGATACATATCATTGAGCAGGTACTGCAGCGAGTCCGGTGTGTAGCGGGTCAGTGTATCCAGATAGTCTACAGAGTTGCAGTACGGAGCCTGCTGAAACTGATTGGCGCGGATAAAGGCGCTCATAGACTTATTAAAATTAGCCTCGCCGATATAGTCCTGCATCGCACACATCACATTGCTTCCCTTTTGATAGAAGATATGTTGCTGCTCGTATGATGCATGATAAAGTGGCTTTTCATACGTCTTATCAAACTGGCGGCCGCCGAGGTATCTATCCAGCTCATATTTCAGGAAGCGGCGTAGTTTGACCGGGCCGTACTTCTGCTTCATCACCATCAGGGAGGTATACTGTGCCATACTCTCTACCAGCATCACTGAGCCTTTCTGCACAGAGCCACATATCTGGTGTCCCCACCACTGGTGCGCTATCTCATGTGCCGTGACATAGTAGGGATAGTCGATCTTAGAGGCATCTGATACATCGGCTATAAAACCTATATCCTCAGAAAAAGGTATCGTATTGGCAAAAGACTGCGCAAAGCTGGCATACCTCGGAAACTCAATGATACGTGCCTGGCGAAACTGATACGGGCTGAAGTTTTCAGATGCATATTTGATCGCATCCTTCATACCCTGCATCATAGTGCCTACATTATAGGTATGACCGGCGTGATAGTATACCTCCAGGCTGATGCCATTATAGGTTTCCTTTGCCACTTCATACTTCCCACTGAGTATAGAGAAAAAATTCAGGATCGGTGCGTCCATTTTATAATGGAAATAGCGGCGGTTGTTCACCTTCCATTCCTTCTGCAGATATCCCGGTGATATAGCGACCTGGTCCGGCACTGTACTCACCACGCACTCATAGCGTATCCAGTCTGCATCCTGTGCCAGCAGATTGTACTCGCGGCCACGGGCCGACTCCGGATCCGGTGCCTCGGCCAGTGGACCGAGCCCGTATTTCTTGCGCTTATCCTTCTCGGTCAGCTCCCTGTCCCTACCATACATAAATGTGGGAACGAAGTCTGAGTTATGAATAAAAGTACCATTAGCTGCTATGGAGTTATCAAACTGCCCGTTAGGAAATCCATGTAGCTCCAGGCCCGCTTGTAGTTTCACCGTGATAGAGTCTCCGGGCTGCAATGGCTTTTCCAGTTTGTATATTCTGAACCCTAGCTCCTTATCATCATAGATCACCTGGCCCAGCCCTGCTATAGTACATGTAGTCAGATCATTGTTGTAGGTGGTCACCACTGAGTCTATGTTGCTGCTGGTCCTGTTTTGCAGTGTGATATCCGACTCAGAGCTATAGCTCCGGCTCTCAGGGTGCAGGTCCATATGTACAGATATCGCTGTCACCTTAGGCTGTGGTTTTGCCTCAAACTTCTTGTACTTCTTTTCGTATTCAGACTGCTGCTTTTCCTTATCCTTTGCCGTCAGGTACTTATTCTGCACATCAGATCTGTAGTAGATCATAGCTCCGGTACCGATAAATATCGCGAGTGCGATCACAAATGTCATTGTATAACCCTTCGTGAGGTGCATCCTGGCAGCCTTCATGCGTGACATCAGGCTCTCATCCGTACCACGGGGCCATAGCAGTTGAGCTTTGACAGCGAGTATCAGCGCAAAGGCTCCCCAGTATATGAGGTAGTAATAGACGCGTGGCAGATAAGGGCCATAGCCATTCATATCTGAATAGGTGAAAGAAGGCACGCTGAATAGCTTGTACAGATAGTGCTCCAGGCCGATCATAGAGAAGGCCATAAGGAAGACCACATAATACACCACCATGATAAAGTGGCCTATAAATTTATTGCTGACCAGCACCTGGATAAACAGGGCCAGGATACTGATGAGCATGTATTTGGGCAGCGCCACCAGGTAGAGCGCTACGACATATTGCATGATGTCTATCTGGGTATACCCCTTCGATAGCTGGATCAGGATACCGCAGGCCATGACCACGGTCATAAGCAGCACATTGATGAAAAACAAGGTCAGCACCTTGCTCCAGAATTGCATCCAGTCCGGCACCGGCAGGGCATCGTAGATCTGGTTTAGCTTCAGCTCCCTTTCATTCCACACCAGCTCTCCGCTGAATAGGGTAATGATGATCATGACAAACAAGCGGAACGATCCTGACGCGATCTCGATCACAGAGTAGGTGACGGGATACACCTGTGTGCCATAGAGCGATTGCAGGTTCTGCGCAGCAAAAAACATAAATGACACCCCGGCCACCACGATACCCGAGAAAGGCAGCTGTCGGATAATATTGAAGAAATTGACGACTGCATCATTTACCGCAAACCGCAGGTAAGAACCAAATGTGTAAACGAGGCTTACCTTTGGCAGATGCGACAGATCGCCATGGGCTGTGTCTTTATCAGCCTCGCTGATCTTCTTGCCCTTGGCTCCGGATGGCACCTGAAAACTGAAAAAGTAATAGCACACTGCAAACAGGATAGCTGTGACCGACATCCAGATAGCACGATTGAGCAGCAGCGTACCGGTGAAAGGCACCATTTGCGCATTTTGCTCGGAGAGCGTCCAGTACCTGGTGATATCAAAGATGGCTATCATACCAAATGGATCCAGCAGTGCTACTGTCTTCAGGTTATTGAAGTCACTGATAGCGTTGAAAGATATGAGGTATGCTACCAGCAGCACCACATTGCCCAGGTAGGAGAAAATCATCCTGCGCGATAGCGTCGCTACCGCAAAGAACAGCGAGCCGGAAATGAGTATAGATGGGATGACAAGCGTGAAAAATGGCTGCACATAAAACACGAGTGAATTAGGACCCACCTTAGCTATGTCTATCCAGCCTGCAGCCGGTGCTATGATAGACCCTAAAAAAATGCCAAGCGGTACAGCCGTGAAAACAAATATGGCGGTAATGGTTGCGCCGAAAAACCTGCCAAAGAGGTAACCGGCCTTTGTGATAGGGGTGGTAAAAAAGAGAGAATAAGCATTTAGTTCAAAATCGCGCTGTACAGCTACGCTGAAAATGGCCGAGTTGATCAGCATACCAAAGGCAGAAAAAACACCCATCATTACCGCGATGGTAAAAGGGCCATTCTTATGCACATTGCCGGCACCAAAGACAATACCGTCAGAACACATCGAGGCAAAGGTCAAGATCAGTAGCAGTGTGAAGTAGATCCAGGTGGCAGGCCGCCTGAATCGGTAGGATAATTCGAATGATAGTATTTCGCTAAACATGGTTCCTGATTTATGCGCCTACCAATGAATTGCCCACTACAGAAAAATATACATCCTCCAGCGTCGGCTCTGCCACCTCAAAGGTGCCATCAGGATTACTGTCTGCCACGGCAGTGATCTCCATCTTGCCGGCCACCAGGCGGTTAGACACGAGGCTCGTGCGGTCATATTGAGATAGCTCGTGTTTATCTATCAGTTTCTTCCATACACGGCCGCGATAGCTGGCCACCGTAGCCAGGGGCGTACCGGTCATGCGCACCTCTCCGGTACTGATGATGGCCAGGTTGCTACACAGGCTCTGCACATCTTCTATGATGTGTGTAGAGAGTATCACGATCACATTCTCAGATATCTCGCTCAGCAGGTTGTGAAACCTGTTGCGCTCCGTAGGGTCGAGGCCGGCTGTAGGCTCATCTACGATGATCAGGCGCGGATTGCCCAGCAGAGCCTGCGCTATACCAAATCGCTGCTTCATACCACCGGAGTAGCCTCCCAGGTTTTTCTTGCGGTGATCCCATAGGTTGGTACGCTGCAGGAGCGTCTTCACCACTTGAGAGCGCTCAGCGCCGCTGGCTATACCTTTCAGCCGGGCAAAGTGATCCAGCAGCATCTCCGCATTCACACGCGGGTACAGGCCAAACTCCTGTGGCAGGTAGCCCAGTACTTTCCGCACCTCATCTTTCTGGCGCAGCACATCTATATTACCCAGCGTGATAGTGCCGCTATCCGCCTGCTGTAGCGTAGCGATGGTACGCATCAGAGAGGATTTGCCGGCGCCATTGGGCCCCAGCAGGCCAAACATACCTGTTGGGATATCTAGTGTCACATCACGCAGTGCGTGTACCCCGTTTGGGTATGTCTTATTCAGTTTCTGGATGGAGAGTTGCATTATAATTTGGATTTAGTTTGTCCTGCACAAGTTACAAGTCTTAACATTGTTTTATAGGTCAAGTTTACCTGTTTATCGGAAGTCCCTTCCTTTCGGAAGGGACTATGCTGCCGTAATATTTGCTTTTATTTAACCGGCAGGACTGAAGGTCTGTTATAGCGTTTTGAACCTTACGACTACCTTATATACATCGCGGCTGTCTATGCAGGCCGCATCTACGTGAAAGCCCGGTGCCTGAGACATTATATTTTGGCGCAGGTCCTCATCATCTGTCTGTACCTCCTGTATAGCTATAGTACCGCAGGAGTTTACTTTGAAAAGAATGGTAGCGTCATGCTCGCCGTCTGCCTCGCGCAGGTACTCAGGAAACTGTATCTGGCTGCGGATAGATGCAGTTATGTTTTTCTCTGCCATCTGAGAGGTGGTCTGACAGTTATTGCTAGCGGCAAAAGTGGCGGTAGAAATAGCCAGAGTCAGCGCAGCAAGGGTGATTAGCTTTTTCATTGTAGAAGATTTTGGGTGTTTGATTATTTACAATGCAAAGATATATTCATTAACCTGTATTATGCAATACAAAGTACTGTATAAAAATACATTACATTGATTTTCAATAATATTATTTTTAGAATGCTCCCGTTTTTAACGTTTAAACCACTTCGCAGCTTGATCTGCCGGCCCATTTTAAAGCCAATAAAACTAAAACAGTGCCTTGTATTGCATAGTACATTCCAATATACATATCTTTGTGGCGAACTCTCCCATTCATCACGAACCTGTGGGACCACTACCTAAACCACCACATGAAAGGCCTTCTTTTATCCAGCTTTCTATGGCTTTGCTATGCCATGGCTTTTGGCCAGGCGTCGCCGTCCAGAGTTCAAGGCAAAGTCATTGACTCTGCCACCACTACCGTGATCGAGCTGGTCACGATCCAACTGCGCAAACCCGAAAGCAAGACACCTGAGTACGTACAGGTATCCGACCTGGATGGTCGCTTCACATTTGACAAGGTGACTCAGGGAGACTATGAGCTATATATATCCTACGTGGGCTATGATGCCAAAACGATCCCTCTCAAGGTGGACCGCGATATTGACATGGGCAATGTAGCGCTCAGCACCGCCTCCCACTCCCTCAAGGAAGCCACCGTAATAGCAGATAAACCCATCATTACCAAAAGCGCGGAGAAGACCGTATTCAACGTGGCTCAAAGTCCTACACACCAGACCGGCACCGCCGAAGATGCGCTGCGCAATATGCCAGGAGTAGCCGTAGACCGCAATGGCAACATCAGCATGATAGGTAAGCAAGGTGTCAAAGTACTGGTAGACGGCAAGCCCTCTGTACTCGCGGAGAGCAACCTTCAGGCCTTTCTCAAATCTATACCTGCCAATACCATCGAGAGTATAGAGCTGATCACTAATCCATCAGCGCGCTATGATGCAGCAGGCAATGCCGGCATCATCAATATCAAACTCAAGAAAGGCAAACGCGATGGACTAAATGGATCCGTATCTGCCACCTATGGCATCCTGAATCGCTACAATGGTAACGCCGTCCTCAACTACCGAAAGAACAAAGTCAACCTCTTTGCTACCTACTCGGTAAACTACAAGAAAGAGAACCATGAATTTAATGACAAGAGAGACATCACGATCAATGATACACTGAGCCACTACTACCAACACAATCCCAGCACCGAAAGCAATCTCTGCAACTCCCTTAAGGCAGGCCTGGATTACTTTATCAATGACAAAAATACACTGACCTATACATTCAGTGGCAGTCATAACTGGGGCCGGATGAACTCTACCTCTGATTCCCGCAATATGGATGCCGACTTCAATCCCCTGAGCAGTTTTCTATCTGGTACACAGAACAATGGTTTAAGCCTCTCTCTGACCAATGATATCAACTATCTAAAGAAATACGACTCTACTGACAGAGAACTCATGATTGACCTCTCACATACCTACGTGAAGGGAACCAACAGAGATTATCTTCAGTCCAAGGCTTATGATACTGCAGGCAATGAGATGCCGGCTCAAAATCTCGACCGCAGCATGTTTACCAATAACTATATCCATAATATCATCTTCAAGCTGGACTATGTGCAGCCGCTCAAACTAAAAGGATATAAGATAGAGACCGGCCTCAAAAATGAAACGACCCTCAATCATAATGATTACAACGTCTACGACAAACAGAATGGTAATGCGGTAAAGAATACATTATTAAGCAATGGATTTGAGTACATAGAAAATATAGCTGCCTACTACATCATAGGCTCCGGTGCATACAAGGAATGGCTGACATACTCTGCCGGTCTGAGAGCAGAGCATACCTATATAGGTAGCAATAATAATGGAGTGAGCCGAAATTACCTTAGCCTCTTTCCCAGTGCCAGTATCAATACGAGCCTGAAGAAAGAGCAAAACCTCAGCCTGAGCTATAGCCGCCGGGTAGACCGGCCGGAGTTTCGGCAGATCAATAACACAGTAACATACTTTGATCAGTACTCCACCTGGCAGGGCAATCCGTATCTCAGGCCTTCATTCAGCCACATACTGAGCCTGGAGTATAATATCACTATCAAGAAAACGATGCTCAGCATTTCTTCGGAAAACTCTTTCACCGATGGGCTCTTCACAGAATCTTCGGCGGTGGACAGCAATCGTGTGACCCGGGGATCGGTGCGAAACGGATCTAAGTCTACGACCATAGGAGGCGGCTTTTATATAAAATCAGACCTGACCAAGTGGTGGAGCATCCAGATGAATCACTATGTGGCATGGCAAAAATTTGACTACAAGGCTGGCATCAATACCGGACCGATCACCGGCACGTGGTACAACCTGTGGACGAGCATGGATTTCAAGTTCTGGAAGAACACGATTTTCAATATTAATGGTTGGTTTAATAGTGGTGATGTATCTCCACAGGGGCGCTCAAAGCCATGCGGAGCCATGAATGCGAGCATTAAAAAGTCTCTTCTCAAGGATCGCCTTACAGTGAGTATCACTGGTCAGAATATCCTAAACACAATGAAGTTCGGCTGGTATGTCAATACAGCTAATCTTCACACAAATGGTACCTGGCAGAATTACAATCGCGCAGTCTACATCGCGCTCACCTATCGCTTTGGCAGGGACACAAAGCCTATCCAGCGTAGAGATATCGAAGAAAACAGCCGCCTGGGCGGAGGTGGAGGAAAGTCCAAATGAGACAGGATTTCTGCCTACTGATAGCCTATTGTTTCTTACCGTGCGTTTGCAGAAATGCTGCTCCCTGCGGTGAGAAAGCATTGACATACTCTTTATTATTCCTTTCAAAGATGAGGTAGCCGGAGCTATCGCCTGAGAAGTATATTTTGCCAGTGAGGTACTCAGCGCCGTTGCGCGTCCACATGATGATGCCATCTTGCTTGATCTTTGGATTCTTATCTACCGGGTACGGTGCTACGAAGTTGGCAAAGAAGCGTACGTTCCTATTGTCCAGAGACATGCTGGCAGAGGAGGTGAAGAATGTGACATCTATACCCGTGCAGGAATCAGCCAATCCCTTGTAGAATGGAGCCGGTAGTGCACCAGGTTTATTAGCTGGCTTCTGCTGTGCCGATACCGCTATGGCTCCGGCCAGTGCGAAAAGTATAAAGAAGTATTTCATGGCGTTGGCTTTTCAAATACAATACCAAGTATAGCGAAAATGTAGCTGAGCTAGGTTAGCAGCCTTGCAGTTTATATTATTTAACTTGCAGTATGGATAGTTTCACCCCCGTAGCAGATTCTGTATTCTCCTTTCTAGAGATACATGAGAGCCATATGCCTGAGGCAGGCGATGAGGCTACGCGTTTTCGGGAGCTGCGCAAGGTACTGATCCGGCGCATAGAGGAGCTGATAGACAAGGATACAGAGAAACTCATGTGGGTGCTATACCGCATAGATGTCAGTGAGCAGAAAGTAAAAGAAGCCCTCGCAGCCAATACCTCTGCTAATCATGCCGAGGTCATAGCCGATCTCATCATAGCCAGGCAGATAGAGAAAGTCAAGACGCGCGCCGAGCACAGCGATGGTGGCCCTGACTGGAGCTTTGACGTCTAGCGGTTAGACAGTTTAGGGTATTAGTTTTATGTTAGCGCAAAAGATAAGTATGTCCAGAGCAAATGATCCGTCACTGCGGAGCTGGGTAGAGGTGAAGGCCGGCAGCGATTTCCCGATACAGAATTTACCTTATGGCATTTTCAAAACGGCTTCAGGCCGGGCTCGTGCCGGAGTGGCCATAGGTGACCAGATACTCGACCTGGAAGCGGTAGCAGTAGCGGGTCTGCTGGACGGGATCATCTTTGATAAAAATGTGCTCTCCTCTGATACGCTCAATAGCTTTATAGCACTGGGCAAACACATCACCAATAGTGTGCGTGAGCGCGTATCAGACCTGCTCAATGCCAACAACCAGGAGATACAAGGCAATGCAGAACTGAGATCAAAAGTACTCGTATCTCAGAGCACGGCTACCATGCTGCTGCCAGTGCACGTACCAAACTATACTGACTTCTACTCCAGCCGCGAGCACGCTACGAATGTCGGCACCATGTTTCGCGATCCGAATAATGCACTGCTGCCAAACTGGCTACACCTGCCCGTGGGCTATCATGGTCGCGCCTCGTCTATTGTCGTATCAGGCACACCTATCCATCGCCCCAAAGGCCAGACCAAAACAGATGCCGAGGAGAAGCCATCTTTCGGCCCTACCAAGTCTTTGGACTTCGAATTGGAAGTCGCCTTCATCACCGGCAAACCGACAGCCCTCGGAGAATCGATCACACCTGACAATGCCGAACAGCATATCTTCGGGCTCGTCCTCTTCAATGACTGGAGCGCCCGCGATGTACAGCGCTGGGAGTACGTGCCACTTGGGCCATTTCTCGCAAAGAACTTCGGTTCTACCATCTCTCCCTGGATCGTGACGCTGGAGGCGCTGGAGCCATATAAAGTAAGCGGGCCAATACAAGATCCCGAAGTCCTGCCATACCTGCAGTACCATGGCAATCGCAACTATGACCTGCACCTGAATGTAGAGATCACTACCAAGGGCGGTGATACTAAGACCGTGAGCCGGTCCAACTTCAAATACATGTACTGGAATATGTGCCAGCAGCTGGCACATCATACTGTGAATGGCTGCAACATCTGCGTAGGAGATATGTATGCCAGCGGTACGATATCAGGTCCGGACACTGGTTCTTATGGCTCCATGCTGGAGCTGACCTGGGGTGGCAAAAACCCGATCCAGATGCCTGATGGCACAGAGCGCAAGTTCATTCAGGATGGAGATACGGTGACGATGACCGGCTATGCGGAGAAAGATGGAGTGCGCATCGGCTTTGGCCAGTGCAGCGGTACTATAGTGGCATAAGCTGAAGGCACTTAGGCGCCCTTAGGACCCTGATAGTTGCCGCCACCTTTATTACCGCCACTCTTGCCATACCACTTCTTCTTTTTAAATCCGCCGCTGTTGGCATTCTTAGGTCCGCCATTGCCCTGCTTCGGTCCACTTTTCTGTGATTGGCCACCACCCTTATGAGAGGTACCTGTCTTTTGTGACGAGCCGCGGTTAGGCGCTTGAGCAGTTTTGATACCCATGCCTGCCAGCGGATATGGATGTGCCTCTATGACCGGCACTTGTTTACCTATCAGCTTATTGATATCGCGCAGGTATTCTGCTTCCTCCTCATCGCAAAACGACAAGGCTATACCACTCGCACCAGCGCGACCGGTACGGCCTATGCGGTGTACGTAGGTCTCAGGTACATTCGGCAGCTCATAGTTGATCACGTGAGATAGCTCCTCTACATCTATACCGCGTGCGGCGATATCCGTAGCCACCAGTACGCGGGTAGCGCCTGATTTGAAATTGCTCAGTGCCAGCTGGCGGGCGCTCTGAGATTTATTGCCATGTATCGCCTGTGCTTTGATGCCTGACTTCGTCAGGTTCTTCATCACCTTGTCCGCACCATGCTTCGTACGGGTAAAGACCAGCACGCTCTTGATACCGGAGTCTTTGAGTATATGGTGCAGCAGTGCATTCTTATCATTGCGCGCTACGAAGAAGACACCTTGCTGTACTTTCTCAGCTGTAGATGACACAGGTGTCACTTCCACTTTTACCGGCTCGTGCAGGATACTGTCAGCCAGCTTCTGTATCTCAGGCGGCATGGTAGCGGAGAAAAATAGCGTCTGGCGTTTAGCTGGCAGCTTGGCTATCACACGCTTCACATCATGTATGAAGCCCATGTCCAGCATACGGTCAGCCTCGTCCAGCACAAATATCTTGATATGCTGCAGGTGTACATAGCCTTGGTTCATCAGGTCGAGCAGGCGGCCCGGTGTAGCGATCAGGATGTCTACTCCGGATTTCAGCGCCGACACCTGTGGCGCCTGGCCCACACCACCAAAGATGACAGTATGCTTCAGACCTGTATGCTTGCCATAGGCAGTGAAGCTCTCTCCTATCTGTATAGCGAGCTCGCGTGTAGGCGTCAGGATGAGTGAACGTATCTCACGCTTAGTCGCTCCGGGCTTCTCTGCATGCAGTAGTTGTAGTATCGGTATGGCAAAGGCGGCCGTCTTGCCGGTACCGGTCTGCGCGCAGCCTAGCACGTCGCGCTGCTGCAGTGTGAGGGGGATCGATTGTGCCTGTATAGGTGTAGGAGTCGTATATCCTTCTGTCTGCAGTGCACGGAGGATAGGTTCTATGAGATTAAGCTCTTGAAATGTCATGTATAAAATTAGGGCCGCAAAGGTACGGATAAATAAGCACAATGGCTTATAGCGCCTCATTCCAATGAAAACAGCCATTTTCACAGAGCAGACAGAGTCACTTGCTTTATCGATCTTTACTGAGGACACAAAGTAACTATCAGCTATAGCTCTGTGCTCTCAGAAAGGCTGTTTACATATCTCTTAGGACTTTGTGATAATGGCTGTTTGATCTTTCTATATTCGCTACCATAATAAGAAAGACATCATGCAGTTTGACCCCAAAGACCTGACCCCTGCCAGGCTACACGAGCACCTGCTCAGTGCAGTAGCACCGCGGCCCATCGCCTTTGTTTCCACTATAGATAAGGATGGTAATGTCAACCTCGCTCCTTTCAGCTTCTTCAATGTCTTTGGGTCCAATCCACCGGTCATGATCTTCTCTCCTGCCCGCTCCGGCCGCACCGGCGCTACCAAGAATACGCACGACAATGTAAAAGACATAGCAGAGTGCGTGGTCAATATAGCCCACTACGAAATGCTCTACCAGATGAACCTCGCAGCAGGTATGTATCCAAAGGGCATTGATGAGTTTACCAAGTCAGGCCTCACGCCTGTACCCTCAGTGATGGTCAGAGCACCACGTGTAAGTGAGTCCTATGTAAGCTTTGAATGCAAAGTAATCAATGTGATAGAAACAGGACAAAACGGCGGCGCCGGCAACCTGATCGTGTGCGAAGTGCTGATGATACACATAGCCGACCAGGTGCTCGATTCAGAGGGCAGTATAGATCCGCTGCGGATGAACTACATCGCCCGCATGGGCAAGCAGAGCTGGTGCCGCGTAGGCGAGGAGAATATCTTTCAGGTGCCGGGCTTCAAGATGGCAAATGAGCTGGGTATCGGCTTTGAGGCTTTGCCAGAAGGGATCAGGCACTCTGCCTACCTCACTGGCAATGAACTGGCGCAGCTCGCCGCCTCGGACAGGATACCATCAGAGAAGGAACTCTTTGAGATGAAGAATGTACCAGAGGTGCAGCTCATAGTAGATAAATATGGCCATGACTTCACAGCCTTCGAAAAGGAAATGCACCTGCTCGCGCAGCAGGAGATAGCCCAGGACAATGTGTGGCTGGCATGGAAAGTGCTCATGGTAGTAGAGTACACGCGTGAAGGCATGGAAGAACAATCCTGAACCGTCATCGTAAACTATTTCAAGAAAGGTTTTAACTTCCCGATATGAATTTCAGGACTTTGGCACTGCATAACATGCTGCGCCTGTACAAGAATATAGGCCAGAGCGCGTACAACAATCCCAAGTTGGCGCGCGCAGCCTTTGAGCGGCTCACTGACCTGCTGCCGAGCAAGCTCGATACCTGCACCTATGAGGAGCTGATGATAGAAGACACTCCTGCCGAGTGGATCACCCCAAAGAAAAGCGCCTCGTCTGACCGCGTACTCCTCTTCATACACGGTGGCGGCTACGCTACCGGCTCTATCCGCACCCACCGCGCGCTGGCATCTCAGATAGCAGTACATGCCGGCCTGCCAGCACTATCTATAGACTACAAGCTCGCCCCTGAGCACCGCTTTCCTACGCAGATCAACGAAGCCGTAGCTGCTTACAAGTTTCTGATAAAGCAAGGCTACAAGCCGCATCAGATAGCCATAGGCGGTGAGTCTGCCGGAGCAGGCCTCTGTGCGGGCACGCTGCTGTACCTGCGCGATCATAATATACCGCTGCCTGCCTGTGCCATACTCATGTCTCCATGGCTGGACCTCACTGCCTCGGGTAGCACCATAGAGGGCAATAAGCACAAAGATCCGATGGTGCCATACAAAGGCATCCCGCTCTGGGCGCAAAACTATGCCGGGCCAGACCACCTGACAGATCCCTATGCCTCTCCTCTCTTCGGTGATCTGCATGGCCTCTGCCCTATCTATATACAGGTAGGGGAGTGCGAGATACTGTTGTCTGACTCTACGCGGTTTGCAGATAAGGCTAAGCTCGCTGGCGTAGACATAGTAGATGAGATCTGGCCCAATATGTTTCACGCATGGCAGGGCTTCTGGATGGTGATGCCTGAGGGCATGAAGGCCATAGAGCAGTTGGCAGATTATCTCAGAGAGAAACTGGATGCAGCCAAACCGCGCCGCAAGACCACTACTAAATCCAAAGCTGCATGATCCTTTTATGGTTTATCAAATGGATGATACGCCGTGTGCAGCGCCAGGCTGACTGGCGCAATATAGCACGTGTACGTGGTGGATTTGAGAAAATAGGACGCCGCTTTAACTTTCGCAGCAGGAAGTGTACTTACGAAGCCTTCACTATAGATGGCATGAAAGCCGAGTGGCTCATACCCCGTGCTGCGCATGATAGCAGCAGAGTGCTGTTGTACTTTCACGGAGGTGGCTATGCCGCAGGATCTATCAATACGCACCGTCCGCATATATCACAGATAGCCCATCTGGCCAATGTGCGCACACTGATGATAGACTACCGGCTCGCGCCGGAAAACAAATTCCCTGCACCGATAGAAGATGCGGTGAAAGCATACGACTATCTACTAGCACAAGGTTACAAACCGGAGCATATCGCCTTTGGCGGTGACTCTGCGGGTGGCGGTATCACGCTGGGCACCCTGCTGTGGCTACGCGACCATCAGCGTCCGCTGCCACAGTGCGCTATCTGCCTCTCGCCATGGACCGATCTGACACACACCGGAGACTCTTTTGCGGCAAATGATAAAATAGAACCAATGCTCATAGCCGAGGCCATGCCCTACTGGGCAGCCAACTATATGGGCGATGCCGACCTGAAGAACGCTTATGCCTCGCCGCTCTTTGGTGATCTGCATGGGCTGCCTCCTATCTACATACAGGTGGGTACGGCAGAGCTGCTACTCGATGACTCCCTGCGCTTCGCGCAAAAGGCTAAAGCTGAGGGTGTAGATGTGACCATAGATGTGTATGAAGGTTTCTTCCATGTCTTCCAAGCTTTCTTTATGATCCTGCCTACTGCCCGCCGGGCCAATAAAAAGCTTGCAGCTTATATCGGTTCTCACCTCGGAGCTTGATTAGATTTACTATTTTGCGCAGGCATTTCCCGTACTATAATCTCCTTCTCGTATGAGCATGAATATCCTGCTGCTTGGTTCCGGTGGACGCGAACATGCGTTAGCCTGGAAGATATCTCAAAGTCCGCTGTGCAAGCAGCTCTTCATCGCGCCCGGCAATGCCGGCACCGCCCTCTGCGGAGACAATGTACCGATAGGAGTCAATGACTTCCCGGCTATAGAGCAACTGGTGACAGAGCGCAGTATCGAGATGGTAGTAGTAGGCCCGGAGGACCCACTGGTCAATGGCATCTACGATTACTTCCAGTCCAAAGAGCACCTGAAGAAGATCAACGTCATAGGCCCGTCCAAAGAAGCTGCACAACTAGAAGGCAGTAAGGCCTACTGCAAGAAATTCATGATGCGTCATGGTATCCCTACGGCAGCGTACAGAGAGTTTGATGGGAGCAATCTGGAAGAGGGCATTGCTTACATCGATACACAAGAGGCACCCATCGTACTCAAAGCTGACGGCCTCGCTGCGGGAAAGGGCGTACTGATCTTACAGTCCAAAGAAGAAGCCAAGAGAGAACTCCGCGAGATGATAGCCAATGCGAAGTTTGGCAAGGCATCGAGCCGGGTGGTAATAGAGCAGTTTCTGGATGGGATCGAGTTCTCCGTCTTCGTGATCACAGATGGCAAGGACTACCTGCTGCTGCCGGAGGCCAAGGACTATAAGCGCATAGGCGAAAGCGACACAGGGCTCAATACGGGCGGCATGGGCGCTATCACGCCAGTCCCATTCTGCGATGAGGAGCTGATGCAGAAGGTGAAAGAACGCATCATTGATCCGACTATAGCAGGCTTTGATAAAGATGGCCTCGTGTATCACGGTTTCGTCTTCTTCGGCCTCATCAAAGTGAAAGGTGAACCATGGGTGATAGAGTACAACTGCCGCATGGGCGACCCCGAGACGGAGGTAGTGATGCCTCGACTAAAGTCAGACCTCGTGCAGCACCTCCGCGCTGTAGGCAATGGTACACTCTCACAGGAGAAGGCTGAGTTTAACGAGCATACGGTGTGCACGGTGATAGCAGCCTCCGGCGGCTATCCGGAGGACTATGAGAAGAACAAAAAGATAACCGGTCTGGATATAGCAGGTGGCGATACTATCATCTTTCACGCGGGTACCCGTCAGTCAGGTCAGGATGTGTTTACTAATGGTGGCCGCGTGCTCGCTGTGACATCCTTTGGCGATAGCATCAGTGATGCAGTAGCTAAGTCTAATGCTACACTAGACAAGATACAGTATGATAAGAAGTACTACCGCAGGGATATAGGCTACGAGTTTAAGTAGCCAGTGCTTAAGTTGAAGATTGCTTCGCTATCGCTCGAAAATGATGCCTACTCCTTCGGGATATAATTCTCCCAGTACCATGGTGTGAAGGTATCGGCTATAGATGCCTCGAGTAGTGCCTTGAAGATGCTCTCGCCGTTATCACTATTGGTCATAATGATCACGCCTACATCCTGATCGGGAAAGGCGATGCAGTAATGCTCAAAGCCACTCACCCGGCCCTCCTTGAAGAAGGCTGGTCCATACGGCGTCTTCATCAGCACCCAGCCGAGGCCATAGCTCAGTTCTATCTTGTCATTGTCTGCCACCTCTATGTTGCTATTTGCTCCGAACTGCTGCTTTGACTTTAGCCGTAGCTGCGGGGTGAACATCTCCTTATAGCTCGACTTCTTCAGTCCTTTCTCCTGCATCACATAGCCGAAGAAGTGGCTGTAGTCATCCAGTGTAGTACGCATACCGGCAGAGCAGTCTATGTCTGAGTCTTTGCGCAGGGTGTAGGGATTGCCATTGCCATAGTGGCCATAGGCCAGATGGGGTAGCATATGCTCCCGCAGCATGAAGCTGCTATGCGTCATATGCATGGGGTGAAAGACCTTCTGCTCACATAGCTGCTCGAAGCTCCGTCCTGTGACCTGCTCTATCACAAACTGTAGCAGATACATACCTTCCCCTGAGTAGCTATACTTAGACCCCGGCTCAAAGAGGATACGCAGCCGGCCATCGGGATAGTCGCTGCGGTAGTTAGGCAAGCCGGAGGTGTGATCCAGGCACATACGCGCCGTGATGCGCTGGTAGCGGGGATCGGTGCGGAGGTCTGCGTAGCCCTTGCCACCGGGTAGCTGATACTCTGGTAGTGGCCTGCTGAGGTAGCGGACGAGTGGCGTATCGAGATCTATAGCACCCGACTCTACCACCTTCATTGCTATGTAGGTGAAGACAGTCTTGCTAAAGGAGGCGCTGTACAGTACGCTGGCCGTAGTGAGAGGTGCCTTGGTCTGGGCATTGGCATAGCCGAAGGCTTTGTGATAGATGGGGGTGTTCTTATTGAAGACTGCAATGCAGAGGCCGGGTACATTGGCTCTGCGCATGAGGCCGGTGATGCGGCGGTCCAGGGAGTCTGCCGCGATGTGGCTGCCGTCTATACGGGTTATGTGCTGGGCAGAAACCACAGACACCAGGAGCAGTGCGATAGATAATATACTGAGCGGGAGCCTCATACCATAAGGATACGACAAATATCGCGCCCTCGTATGTACGGCTGCTGTAGCTAGCGCATGGAGTCGCGCTCGGCCTTGGCGGCGCGGATCATCTCGGGGTAGCCCATGCCCTGCGCCAATGCATTGATAGCGCGGGCTATGCGGGTGGCCTTGGTCTGCTCGGTCTTAGCAGCGTCGATCCACTTGGAGAAGTAGTTCTGGTGGCCTTTGGCCAGGCTATCGAAGTGGGCCTGAGCCTTTGGCTCATCAGCCAGGCAGTCCATAAACTCCCCATTCATGACCTGCTCGGCAAGGTCTTCCTCAAGGCTGAGGGTGAGCCTCGCGCCTTTGCGCTTGCCGGTGCCCTTGCGCATGTCGGCATTGAGGGGGATGATGAAGGAGCCGTCTCCCATGGGGATGAGTGCCACCCTGGAGATAGGGTAGTCGTCCAGCTTGCCCTTCACGCGAAAGGACTGCCTGTTGCCCGGCTTGAGCTTTAGGGCGACCTCCTCCGGGACGGTCACATAGGTCCAGCCGGTCTTCTCACCCTGCTGGCCGAACCTGTCTATCGTGGCTGTGAAGCGTACCATGAGGGCTAAGATAGCCAATCCGGCTGAGGTGGCGGGTGTCTAACAGCAGGTGGCAGAGCAAGTTTTTCGACTGAGCGGGGTGAGGGGGCGTGGGCGGAGGACGAGGGTCGAAGGGGCGGCAAGGGGGACCAAGCAGGTGGGTAGAGAGCAAGTTTTCCGACTATAGAGCGTATGGGCGGGGGCAAGTTTTTCGACTGAAGGGGGTATGGCGGGCGAGTATGACCACCCTTATGTAACGGATTGAAAATCACGGATAAATGAGATTTGTGCGGCTAAAGGGCCGGTACTATGAGAAGGGGTACAGTTGCCAACGCGAGGAAAGCTTGACGCTAAGCCTCAAGTCAGCCAATTGAAGATATGCTGAACTACAAGTTGCGTTAAGCTAAACTTTGAGGGAGAGGCCACGCCCCGGTAAGGTGGTTTCGTGCCTAGTGCTTGCGTTGCTGAGCAGGCGGCCAAAGACAGCAGAACTATTATTGAATAAGTATTTTTCTGTTTTCAGATTTATCGCCAGCCTGTATCCGCAGAATATAAGTGCCTTTGGCCACTGCACTCAGGGATACCTGTTTATTGTAAAAACCTATGAAGGAAGGCTGCATATCTTCCCATATTAATTTACCAATAAGGTCGTACACTCTAACCTCTACGACAGATTCTTCGTAATTGGTAAAACTTACCATAAATGAACCACTGGATGGATTTGGGACAACAGACAAATCACTTATCTCCAAATTCAATATGGAAGTTTGAGTGCAATTAAGCGTAATCGGTGCTGATTGCGCAACGCAATTAGAGCTAATAAGGGAAGTAACTAATACATAAAATTGACCACTATCTTGCGCGGTGTATGAATTGCTATTTGTATTTGCCTGTGGAGTGCCGTTATAATACCATTGATAAACTACGTTAGCTATTGGAGTAATAGATAATTCGCAACCATTGATCTGCAAAGTAGGAGTAGCTAATGGATTATTGCAAGAGCCAGTGGATACCGTGACAGAACTAGTGGCACTGCATCCATTAGCATCTGTAACAGTGACGGTATAAATTTGTGTTGTAGCAATATTCGATACCGTAGGGTTTGGTATAGATGCAGAATTCAATCCTGCAGATGGAGACCATAAGTATGTAAGAGTACCTGTCCCACCGGAGCCGGTGGGATTACCTCCTATTTGTACTCCTGCGCTATAGGTAACGTCAGGCCCTGCATTGGCAGTAGGCGGATTAGCACAGCCCGAGCCGACCGTGATAGTCACTGATGCTGTCCCCGAGCAGCCTGCCCCATCACTCGCGGTCACAGTATAGATAGTAGTAACAGTAGGAGATACCTGAGGATTGCCAGATATGCTGCTGAATCCTATAGGCACCGAGGACCAATTATATGTATACGAACCATTGCCTCCGGATGCTGTAGGTGCGCCACCCAGCGTGACGCTGCTGCCGGATGAAATAGTGCTATTGCTGCCGGCAGATACAATCAACCCTGCAGACTGAATGACTGTGGTAAAGGCCACGGCTGACGTACCGCAGCCACCCGCATTGGTAATAGTGACGCTATACTGGCCAGGCGTAGACACTATGACTGATGGCCCTGAGCCGGTAAATCCAGAAGGTCCCGACCAGCTATAACTGCTGCCACTTGGTGAAGCGGTCAGAGTCACGCTTCCTCCGCCGCAGCCGATAGATGGTAATGCGGGCAGGATTGACGCTGTTGGCTGATTTGAAACTGTGATTGTAGCCGATGTGGTAGCCGAGCACGAGTTATTAGAGGCTGTGACAGTATATGTGGTGGCAGATGATGGATTGGCAGTGACAGATGACGAGCTGGTAGAATTGAGGCCTGTAGAAGGTGACCAACTGTAGGAGGCCGCTCCGCCACTCACAGTCAGCGTCACACCAGTGCCACCACTGCATATGGTAGCGGAGGCTGGGCTGATTGAGACAACAGGGGTTTGCGTCACGTTGACAGTCACTGAGTTCGTAGCAGTACAGCCGCCCGCGGTACCAGTCACTGTATATGTCACATTCGAGCTGAGTCCACTGACCGTAGGTGAAGCGGAGCTGGTGGAGCTCAAACCTGTCGAAGGGCTCCAGGAGTAGCTATTAGCACCACTTGCCTGTAGCACTACCGATGAACCACTACCTGATGAGCATAGTGATACCTGACCACCCGGATTGATAGAAATATTAGGAGGCAAAGAAACGTTGACCGAAGTAGTAGCAGATGCAGTACAGCCTCCTGTATAGCCAGTCACAGTGAAGGTATAGCTGCCGGAGGCCGATAGCGCTCCTGAGACACTATTTCCGGTATTGCTGGTCAGTCCCTGACCGCTCCAGACATAGTTATTTGCATTACCATTAGCCGTCACTGTAAAGGTTTGGCCAGCGCAGACTGATGCCGGCGCAGCACTTGCACTCACATTCAGGTTGCTATTGGTGACTGTCCAGCCGGTAGAGGTAGCCGTACCACAGCTATTAGTAGCTGTCACATAATAAGTGCCAGCAGTAGACGGTGAATAAGACGTACCGCTGCCTCCACCGCTCCAGCTATATGTACAGCCACTGCAGGGATTGGAGATACTTAATGCTGCTGTACCTCCTGAGCATATCGTTTGATCTCCTGTGATCGTAGGAGTAGTGGGAGAGTTATAAGTATTAACGGTCAAGCTGACACAGTTACTATAGCAAGTACCGTTTTCGGCACGTACATAGTATGTGGTAGAGCTCGACGGGGATACATTGATAGAAGACCCTGAACCTGCAGAATTACTACCGCAGCCTCCGGTATACCAATGCCATTGCGCTCCGCTGCTTAGCTGGCCATTGGCAAAGAGTGTAAGATATGCGCTACCAACGCAATAGTTGTTATTACCTGATGAAGTAGTGATGGAAGTGGGGGCTGTGGGGGCTGTACAGCCGCCGGTAGCACAGATATTAAAATTGCCGGAATAGGTGCTGCCTATACCATAGCTAAACACACGGATTAGGTAGGTCGTACCTGCTGTAGGTGTAAATGTCATGGTCTCAGCCTGACCCACCCCAAACTGATCTGCGCATGTCACCTGAGTAGGGCTGGAGCAGTTTCCCGAGTACAATCCAACGGAAGCATCAAAATTGGATGTATTAGAGGTCGGTGTGACTGTTATTGTAACAGGATTGGTATTGGACGGTGTGATAGAGAACCAAACATCGTCATCATATCTACCCGACTGATATGGAGTGCTACAGGTAGATGCTCCGCTATACGAAATATTCGAAGCTGTTGCATTGACTGTAGAGCAGGAAGCAGGAGAGCATGATGAATTTATAGTGAGTGACTGGGGGGAGCATGGATTGTCGTTGTTGCAAACAGGGGCGGTGGTGCTTGTGCATATCAGCGTATTGAAATCTGCAGTAGTACCATTGAACACGTCGAGATCCACGTTTCCTGTGATGCCAGATACGGTACCATACCAATCATATTGCTTGAATGCCCATGTATTCCAGTTGCCGATGCTTGAGGGTTGTGTCGTAGCAGATGTACCGGGATTAGCTATCCAGAGTTTACAATTATTGAGTGAACTACCTAGATAACTGGCAATGCTAGATGTAGTATATATAATGGGCACTCGACCAGTAGAAGCCTGCACCGTATTTACCCAAGTCTGGACCCAACTAGTGAGTGCGCTACTGGAAAAATAAGTAGTAAGGGATTGTGAATTTACGATACAAGTACCGGCAGGATCCTCTAAATCGAGTACCGGGGGGAGATAACCACAACCGGTGTAACCTGATATTGCATTCAAAAAGTAATTTGCCTCGGCAGTAGCTGTATTATCTTCGGGTAGGGCAAAGTCATACGCGCCGACGACTACGTTTGCAGCATGCCCGCCCGTTATATTTGCTGAGAAACGTGAGTCAGTATAGCAAGTACCTTTTGTCGCTTTTACAAATGCAAAAGTTTTACCAGCTGATGCTACCTGAGACCACGTTATAGTGCCTTGCAGAGCAGAGACATCCACTCCCAGAATGGTCTGGGCTAAAATACGTGAACAACAAAATAAGATAGCAAAAGTAAATAGGTTCCTTTTCATAAAAGCTATAGGTTGAGATGTTGAATTTTTATTTGGTATTCCCTTTTTCTATAAATCTGAAAGTAGAAAGGAGGTTTGCAAACAATCCGTTTTGAGGATTGTCTGCCGTAGTTTTGTATTGTATCTGAAACTCTCCAATTTTGTTTTCATCCAGAAAATCAACAATAGAGGATCTTACGGGTTGGGCAAGTTTATTGCCACGCCCATCAGTAAGATCAACCAGGTTAGCTTGTAGAGCAGTATTACCGGCCACATTGATTTTGGCTGCATTTTTCTGATACCATCCTTTCGATTGATCGAATTGCGCAGCGCATTCATTATAAATAGTCATGCCCTGCACTAAGTGATATATTAATATCAGGTGGGTAGAGGCGGATGAATCTGAAAAGCTGACTTGGACAGAAGTAATTTTGCCTGACAAGTCTATTACGCTGATTTCTGCGCCATCTTGAATCCATGTAGACGGATATTGAAATCTGAAACCATGCTGATGATCGATGTACTCCTGCGACTCCGACCGGGTGGCCGATGATTGAGCCCGGCATTGCAAGCCTGGGTATACTATCAGTACGCTTAATGGTATATAGGTAAATATAATAAGGCGACCGAATGACAACTTTGATTGCTGAAGGCTGTAGATGTAACCCAAGAAAAATTTAGAGAGCATCATAGGAGTAAATTTTTATCAGATGATAAGCTCATAACTGAGCCATAAGCTTTTTAATTAGTACCGTAAATCTTGGCAATAAAGAGTGCGAAATCAAATTTATTTTTTAAAAATGCCTACAAAAGGTGAGTCAAATCTTTAGGACACAATATTGGTACGACAACGATTAATTTCCCCAATCCCCTTTTAAACTCACAAGGGTACTATGCTGCTCCCTTACCTACCACTCACAGTCAACATCTGTGACGAGAATTCTCCCATATTCGCCTTTACGACGCTAAAGCCCAAGCATTCGCTTTACAAACGAAGACGAGTTGAGACACTTATTAGATTACCGTTTTACTTGGAAGCTTTTTAGTCTTTACATCTCCTCCAACGCCACTATCCCCCCTTTCACCGATACACGAGACGGGGTATCAATATAAAGCCTACCTTTGCCGCTTAAGCAAACTGCAATAGTTTTCATGCAAACAGATAATTTTCACAAGTCTCAGATAGACCAGCCGCACCCACAGCGGACCAAGGAGATCATGCGTGCGCACCCTGAGGTACGTACCCTGATAGGCCGCAACCCATGGACGGCGGCGATCATGCTTTTCATCCTCTCTCTCCAGGTGGGTATGGCCTATGTGATGGGCCGTGTGCTGCCGGCAGAGTACTGGTGGGTGGCGCCGATAGCGGCGTGGTGTATCGGGGCCTTTGCCAACCATACGATGTATGTGATCATACACGAGGCGACGCACAACCTGGTCTTTATGAGCCGCACGGCTAACCGCTGGGTGGCGATGATGGCAGACCTGCCTAACCTTGTGCCAGGGTCTATGGGCTTTGTGGTGTTTCACCTGAAGCATCACGCGCACCAGGGCGACTATGACCAGGATGCCGATATGGCCAATGACTGGGAGGCACGCCTGATAGGCAATACGGCGATAGGCAAGGCACTGTGGCTGCTGTTTTTCCCCGTATTCCAGGTGACGCGCCCTGCACGACTGAAGTCTATCAATATGTGGAGCAAGTGGACATGGATCAACCTGGGCATGGCTATCGTGTTTGACGTGGCCATCACCTACTTCTGCGGCTGGGTGGGCCTGCTGTACCTGGTGTGTTCTTTCTTCTTCTCCATAGGCCTGCACCCTGTAGGCGGCAGGTGGATACAGGAGCACTACACATTCGAAGGTGGTCAGGAGACCTTCAGCTACTATGGCCCTATCAATATCATAGCGCTGAATGTGGGCTATCACAATGAGCACCATGACTTCCCGTCTATCCCATGGAATAACCTGCCTAAGCTGCGCGCCATGGCACCTGAGTACTATGACAACCTGAAGTACCACACCTCGTGGGCTGCTATCTGGTGGCAGTTTATCACCGACTCGCGCTTCTCACTCTTCTCTCGTGTGGAGCGTGTGGGACAGGGCAAGGTAGGCCATAAGATGAAGAAAGAAACTGCGGAGGCAGCTTGATCTGTATTGCGTTGCAAACGCAATAGGATGAGTCACGCGATATAATCGCGCGACAGAGAGGAGCTCTCATAAAGGTTGGCCAATAACAGCCGCCCCTCTAAATCTCCCCTAAAGGGGAGACTTTAACAGCCCTTGCAGGGTACATTCTGTATTACAGCTTGAATTTCTTTTCGCTGAGTTTGCGCTCTATCCAGTAGAGGAGATTGAGTGTGCTGGTGTAGTGGTCGCGCAGGCCGGCTACTTTATCTGCACGGATATCCTCTGCCATCTCGGCGAGTAGAGGTTTGCGCTCTTCTGCAGGAGCTTTGGACACCTTTGTGATCCAGCGCAGGACGTGGTCATTAGCGTCACTCTCCAGTTTATTCTTTTTGATCCAGCCGCGTGTAGAGCGTATCAGTGAGGGCAGGATGGTATAGTGCCCAAACTCCATCTGCAGCAGCAGCTGGATGACACGTGCATGCAGCTGCAGGTCTGTGCGCTGGCCATGAGACGAGTTTATGATCTCCTGTATCACTTTATTGGCTTCTGTAGCTTTGCCATTCATAGTGAGGGCATGGGCGTACACGTAGTGTATCATGACCACACGGCCATAGTGCTCGCCATCTACTTTATCATCGTAGAGTTCGCTGCCTACCTTCTCGCAGGCGGTGTAGTCGTTGATACCATTCAGGATCACGAGGCGCTGGCGCTGCAGCATGCCCTCTATCTCTACCCGTATGCGGGGGTGAAAGAACTGTGGATGCTTCTCCAATATATCCATAGCCCGGCGCAGTGCGGCCAGGGAAATATCTGACTGATCAAACGTACTGCTCAGCGCTACGCGCAGGTAGGCATAGGGCAGCGTATAGAGCTGTGCTGTGCGCAGTGATGCATGATCCTCATAGAGCCTGACCAGCCGCTGGGCATACTCCAGGCCGGGCCCTCCCAGGCCATGTACGATGGTCTGCAGTGCATTGTGTATGCTGTAGTATATAGCGCGGGCTTTGAGCGATGGTATCTCTACGTCAGGCCGCGCCAGTAGCGGCCGCTGCAGCGCTGCCTGCATCTGCTCCGGTGCGTAGCGATTCATAATGAGCGGGCTCACATCATGGTATAGCTGCGTGTAGTCTGCCATCTCACGTATCAGCTCCATATGAGCGTCAAACTCCGCGCGCGGCACGATACCGGGCTGAGCGGCATAGCCCAGCTTGTACATCAGCTCCAGCCGGGTGAAGTAGGCAGAGATAAATAATCCATGCATCTCGAGCGCCATCAGCTCAGGATATATCTTGTCCATCAGGCGCAGCGCCATGGCGTGCATACCGCGACGGTGCAGGGCCTGTACCTCCAGGTAGGCATTGGTGAGGCGTACCTCCTCAGTGGCAGACTCGTCATAGTTGCGCAGGGCTTTGAGCAAGACATCCTGCAGGTAGTTCTTCTCATCTGCTATCTGCTTTTTGGTCTTGCGCAGGCGGCGGCTCAGCTCATCGGGATCGTATTCCTGCTGCTTTTGCATGGCGTCAAAGAGGGCTTCATACTTTTTGCTGCTACCCCAGAGCGCTATGTACTGCTTGAAGTATTTCTTCTCACTGGCCGTGAGAGAATGTATAAGATGGGTGAGCTGATCCTGAGTGCGCATGGCCTTTCCCTATTAAGTGGTGGACCACAAATGTAGACAACTAATCAAATGTGAAAACACATCAGAAAAGTTTGTATTGCTTGTCGCGGTGCTGCTCGTACAGAGATGTGTTGTACTCAAAGGGTTTACGATCCGGAAAAAACCTGCGCATGGCCAGGTCATACTGGCTGCGCATGAGGTCTGCCCACTCTCCTTCTCCCTTCATACGCCGTCCAAACTGTGAATCGTTCAGTTTGCCATCGTGCATGGCCTTGATACGATTCAGTACTTTATTGGCCCTGTCTGGAAAGTTTTTGGTGACCCAATCCTCAAAGATCGTCCCTATCTGACCATTGAGGCGCACCACGATGTAGTGGACGCTGCGCGCGCCAGCCTCAGATGCAGCCTTGACAATATCAAAGAGGCCATCGTCATTGATGGCAGGTATCATAGGTGCCGCATTGACACTGACGGGTATGCCGGCCTCAGAGAAACTACGGATGGCACGTAGAATATTGCGCGCAGAGGCTGTGCGCGGCTCCATGATGCGCTTCAGGTCTTCATCCAGTGTGGTGAGGCTGAAGACGACGTGGACCAGGTTGAGTGCTGCCAGTTTTGACAAGATGTCTATATCACGCTCGATCAGTGTATTCTTCGTAATAATGCCTATAGGATGGCGGTACTCATAAAATACCTCCAGCAGCTGCCGCGTGATCCTGAACTGCCGCTCGGCGGGCTGGTAGCAGTCCGTATTGCCCGAGAGGAGCATGGGGGTAGCCTTCCACTTCGGATTATCGAGATACTGGCGCAGGAGTTTGGGGGCGATCTTTTTCACCATAATATTCTGCTCAAACTCGGCGCCTGCACTGTAGTCCCAGTATTCATGAGAGTTTCGCGCATAGCAGTAGATACAGCCGTGCTCGCAGCCCTGATAGGGATTGAGACTGTACATATTGCGCAGGTCAGGACTATCTACTTTGTTGACCAGCGTCTTGGGAAAGACCTCGATGAACTTTGTTTTGGGGTTGTGCAGCAGCATCTCTTCTCGCTCCTCCTCGGTGGCCAGGTGCTCCAGATCCTGCACTGTTTGGGTTTTGAAGAAGCGGTTGTGTGGGTTCTTCTGCGCTCCCCTGCCCCTGATGTATATTTCTTTATCTTTATCCGGCATCGTATCGTAATTCTCATAAAAATAGCATTTACTAAATAAAATAGCAAATGAAAGATAAGCTACTCATCTATGGCTGCAATGGCTATACAGGTACACTGATCTCCCGACTGGCGGTGAAAAAGGGCCTACAGCCGATACTTAGCGGCCGCAACGAGGCGGCTGTGAAAAAGCTGGCTGAGGAACTGCAACTGCCATATGTAGCCTTTGACCTGGGCGATAATGCAGCAGTAGATATGGCGCTAAAGGATGTGAAGGCGGTGCTGCACTGTGCGGGACCCTTTATCTATACTTCAAAGCCTATGATAGAAGCCTGCCTGCGCAATAAGGCGCACTACCTGGATATCACGGGTGAGATACCGGTCTTTGAGGGGGCGCATGAGCATGATGCTGCGGCCCGGAGCGCCGGTATACTGGTGATGCCGGGTGTGGGATTTGACGTGGTGCCTACGGACTGCATGTCGCTGTACCTGAAAGAACAAATGCCCGATGCGGATAAACTGGAACTGTGCCTGATGAGTAAAGGCGGGCGCCTGTCGCATGGCACGGCTATCACGATAGCAGAGGGCATGGGACTGGGTAGTGCGATCAGAAAAAATGGAAAGATCACACCTACCAAGTCGGGCTACACCACGCGCGAGATAGATTTCGGCTTTACTAAAAAGGTGGGGGCGGAGATACCATGGGGTGATGTGTCCACCGCGTACTATACTACGGGGATACCCAATATCCGCGTATACAATGTGCTGCCAAAGCAGCTGATCTCCTCTATGAAAGTATCTAACTATATAGGCCCGATCCTGCGCCTACGCTGGGTAAAGGACCGTGCGATAGCAAAGATAAAAGCGCGCCCCGCAGGTCCGGATGATAAAGAACGCGCAGAGGCACAGAGCTTCGTATGGGGAGAGGTGACCAATAAGAGCGGCGCTGCCAGGCGCGCTGTACTGACCCTGCCGGAGGGCTACAGCCTCACAGCCGATACTGCTGTAGAGATAGCGAGGCGTGTACTGGATACCGGTTTTACTGCGACAGGATTCCATACGCCGGCATCCGTGTTTGGATCGGCTTTTATCAGGCAGTTTGATGGAGTGAGTTTGAAAAATCTATGATCACCGCGGAAGCGCGAAAACGCAGAAAATAAATGAGGAAAAATTTAGATCGCTATGTCAAACTGCTCCTGCTCACCGTACTGCTAGTGGGCTGTGAGCAGCATGCCTTCAAAGAAGGCAAGCCCGCAAGGTGCGTGGGTGTGAAAGATGGCGATACCATAGTGGTGGTGCTGGATGGCCAGCAGGTGACGATCAGGCTGGCAGAGGTAGACTGCCCGGAGAAGAGCCAGGCCTATGGCCAGCGGGCCAAGCAGTTTACGTCGGGGCTGTGCTTTGGCAGAGAGGTGAGTATCGTGGAGAAAAACAAGGACCGCTACGGCAGGACCATAGCGCTGGTATACCTGAGTGATACGACCGTGCTGAATAAAGAAATAGTAAAAGCAGGCATGGGCTGGCGCTATGTGCAGTACTCTGAAGATCCTGTATATGGAGAGCTGGAGGACGAAGCGCGCAATGCACACCGCGGCCTATGGGCAGATGAAAATCCTGAGGCTCCGTGGGAATTTCGCAAGAAGGGCAGGGCACCGTCGCATCCGTCTCACAAGAAGAAGTATCACGAGGTAGAGGAAGAGGTGGAAAGCTAGCGGATTTGCTACCCTCCAAACCTCCTAAAGGGAGGCTTTAATGCAATACAGCCAAATACATTTCTAACCACATAGAACACATAGAGACATAGAAAGTAGAGCAGCTTCTTGGGGATCAACCTAAAAGACTCATCGCTGCATCAGCTATACTTTGCAGGCGCTTTTTATCAGAGAAGGCCTTGCCTACGGTATTCATACCTTGCAGAGTGGTGACGATGTGCATCGCTATGGTCTCTGCGGGGAGGGTGGGTGCGAGCTCCTTAGTTTTGATGCCCCTTTTGATTGCCGAGAGAAACACATCGTACATACTATTGAGATTGCGCTGGGTGATCTCTTTGACATCAGCATCATGCGGTATCATCTCGAGTGCTGCATTATTGATCAGGCAGCCTTTATTTTTTTTATCCTGCGTATGGACAGCCACGCCTTTGGCAAAGTAGGTGCGGAACAGCTCACGTACAGGAAGGTTCTGGGCAAAGTGAGCTTTGAGCGCCTCGCCATTTTTTTCAGAGTAGTGGTTGAGCACCTCTACAAAGAGGGTATGTTTATCTCCGTAGGTATCATAGATACTCTGACGATTGATACACATACCCTCAGTGAGGTCTGCGAAACTCGTACCGTTGTATCCATTGCACCAGAAGACCTCAAGCGCTTTTTCGAGCACCTCTTCCCGTTCAAACTCTTTTTGCCGTGGCATAGTGGGTACAAAGATACGATATCCTATCAGCGGCGCAATCCGATGCCGCCGTCTACCAGCAGGTCTGCACCAGTGATGAACGCAGCCTCAGGTGATGACAGGTAGGCTACTGCGCGTGCTACCTCCTCGGCCCGGCCCATGCGGCCTACGGGGATAGCTGCCTGTATCGTGGTTTTAAATTGTGCCTTGGCCTCCTCAGGGAAACCGGCCTTGTCAAAGATCGGCGTGTCTATAGGGCCGGGGCTCACTACGTTCACACGGATATTTTTGGCGGCGAGTTCATTGGCGGCTACGCGGCCAAGGGCTGTGACAGCGGCCTTGGTAGCGGCGTAAACGCTGGCATTGGCCATGGCTCCGTTTGATACCACGGACGAGTTGAGCACTACTGAGGCACCATCTGCCAGGTGAGGGATGAGCTTCTGCAGGGTAAAGAAAAGGCCCTTGACATTCGTATCGAACATCGCATCATAGACATCCTCAGTGGTCTGCTCGATAGGGGCGAAGAGGGCGACACCGGCATTGAGGAAGAGTACGTCTACCTTCTTGCCGCTGTCGGCTATGGCCGTGACCAGCGCGTCCAGTGTCTTGATATCAGAGATATCTGAGAGTACGGTTTTGAGTTTAGGATCATTGCCCAGATGGCCTGCTGCCTGTTTCAGCTTGTCTGCGCTGCGGCCGGTGATGTATACGTCTGCGCCCTCTGCGAGGAAATGCTGGGCGGTGGAGAGGCCCATGCCGGAGTTGCCCCCGGTGATGACTACTGTCTTGTTGTTGAATTTGCTCATTGTGTGAGATTAAAAACGTGATTGAATTTATTTAGAACGATCATTCCGAATACAAAGGAATAAATAATAGAACGATTATTCCAAATAGATATTGTAAAAAAAAGGAGAGGCCTTTGCCTCTCCTTTTTTTAGTGAACCGTTTTAAGGATAGCTAGAGCCACAATAAAAACAGACGCACAAAATAGAAGCGTTGAAAACGCCTCCATTAAAGCTATAAGCCTTTTCATGTTAGGGATTTAAGCATACCAAGGAGGTATGCCGTGTGAAAAAGGACCATTTCCCATCTCTTCTACTCCATATAGAGACAAGACTAACAGCTAAGGAGAAGCAGCGTAGCAGTGCTACTCCGCAAATTTAGAAATCTTATCCCCAATTAGGTTTGGGAATTATTCACCTCTGACTTTATATGGACAGCACACTAAAAAATATTTTAGCGCGTTTATATAAATACATTGGAATCTTATGTATTATTGCCCTAGGTATTAATCAAAGACTATGATATTTCCACCGGAACTGATAAAGGGCACGTTTAAGACCATCGTGCTGAAACTGCTGGCCGACAATAAGAAGATGTATGGCTACGAGATCACGCAGCGCGTAAAGGAGCTGACCAATGAGCGTATACAAATGACGGAAGGCACGCTCTATCCCACCCTGCACGCGCTGGAGAGCGAGGGCCTCGTGACCACGGAGACCGAATATATAGGCAAGCGCGTACGCAAGTACTACAGTCTGAGCACGAGTGGCAAGGCCAGGAGTAAAGAGAAGGTGAAAGAGTTTGCCGACTTTGTAGCTACCATGCAGCTGCTACTGGATACCAACCTAAAAGCTATATAAGAATGTACCGCCTCACAGACGCACAGATAGACTACATACTCGATGACATCAGACGTGGTGGCATCGGGCTGGAGGACCTGCAGTATAACCTCCTGGACCATATCTGCTGCATACTGGAGCGCGACCTCAAAGAGACGGATGACTTTGAGGTAGCCTATCGGCGCACGATCCGGCAGTTTTATGAGCGGGATCTGGGCGAGATAGAGGAGCAGGCCATCCATTTATCAAACATCAAAAATCACTACACAATGAAAAAGATCATGCTGGCCAGCGGCGTACTATCTGCCGCAGCCTTTATAGCAGGTATAGTCTTCAAAACATTTCAGCTACCGGGAGCGTTCGCTTTTTTCTTTGCAGCTATCACGCTGATGGGGCTCGTATTTCTCCCACTCATGGGTATCCTCCGCGCGGCAGAGAAAGCTACCCTGGCCGAGAAACTGATACCACTCGCAGCTGCGCTGACGAGCAGCCTCTTTATCCTGTCCAATCTCTTTGCCATACAGCACTGGCCCGGTCGCACGGGTATGTGGCTGCTCACAGTAGGATCTGCGCTACTGCTGCTGGCACCGAGCTACCTCTACGTAGGCTGGCAGCGTGCTGACAGGCAAAATACGGTGCTCAATACGATCGTACTGGTAGGTTTTGCCTCAGTACTTTTCCTTATGATCAGGATACACTGATAGACCTGCGACCAAGAGATAGATAGTGGGCGATCAGACGGGTGAAAATTTTGTTTAAGAGACAGGCAGTATAAGTGAGAACGTAGTGCCCTGGCCGGGGCTGCTCACCACACTGATCTGACCATGATGATTGTCCACTATCTTCTTGCATAGCGCGAGGCCGATGCCGGTACCGGTGAAGGCCTCTTTATTATTGAGCCTCTTGAAAATAGTGAAGACCTGTGTAGCATACTTCTGATCAAACCCTATCCCGTTATCAGCCACATCTATCTGGGTGTAGTCTACACTCAGATGCAGGTCCGGTTGCTTTTTGACCTCGGCGGCTGAGAGCTTGCGGCAGGTGATGATGATCTCCGGTGCACCGTTATTAAACTTTAGTGCATTATTGATGAGGTTATAAAATAGCTGGTGCATCTGCTGCGGTATCGCAGATATGTGAGGCATCCGGTCTACCTTGACCTTCGCCTTTTTCTCATCTATGATCAGCTCTACATCGGTCAGTACGCTCTTTACGATCTTATTAAGATCGGTCTCTTCAAATTTAGCAGCCACCTTGGAGAGGCGCGAGTAGTCCAGCACATCAGTGATGAGTGCAGACATACGTATACTGGCAGCATCTATCTTATCCAGGTATTTAGCTACTGCTACGGGATCATTGGCATTCATCTTGAGCAACTCTGTGAAGTTTGTGATCTTGCGCAGCGGCTCCTGCAGGTCATGACTAGCTATGTATGCAAACTGCTCGAGATCATGATTGGACCGGCTGAGCTCACGGAGATTCTTTTCGAGCTTCTCCTGAGAAGTGAGTAGTTGCTTTTGCGCTATCTTCAGTTCTGTATTGTTTTTCAGCGTTTCCTCCACTAGTTTTTGCGCCTGTATATCTACAAAAATACCTGTCCAGCCAGTGAGCTGACCCGCCTCATTTTTGACCGGGATCACAGATATGAGGTGCCAGATGGGCTTGCCGCCAGCCTTCGGCTTCAGCCTGATCTCGGTCCTGACGGCTGTCTCGGTGAGTTGGGCTTTCTCCCATAGAGGATAGAGTGACTTGTGCTCTGTGATATCAGAGAGCTGGGTCCAGAGTATCTTGCCAGGTGTGATCTCTAGAAAGTTGAAATACTCCATAAGAGACTGATTGGCATAAGTCAGATAGCCCGATGCTGTAGTCGTGAATATCATGACAGGCAGCGTCTCAGTCAGATTGCGGTATTTGTCCTCGCTCTCCCTGAGCCGCTCTGACATCTCTAGTAGCTGTATGTTCTTCTTGCGGATCTCATCATAGGGTGATATCGGAGGCTCTTTTTTGAAATACTGGATAAAAGCCTCTATGCGGGATTCGTTCAGCAGGCCACTGAAGTTGATCTTCTCTGTAATGGTGACCTGGGTCTCATTTTTCGATGTATAAGAAACACGAAGGTTGTCTGCCAGCCTACGGGCATATTTGATCGCATTCTGATAGTCCTTCTCCAGGTCGGTGGTAGTGGTCAGTTTGGCTATGAGCTGCTTTCTGCTGCCAGCGGGCAGTATGCCCAGGCTGAGGAGAGACCTGCGCTCATCACGGCTGATGACACAGCGACAGATCTCAGATACGGCAGTGGCAAAGGAGGTCTGGTGAATAACCGACAGGCCACACAACTCTGCCAGCTTCATACTGCGCCGATGGCACAGTACGAGGTCCATTTCATTTTCCAGATTGATGCAGACTACCTCTGTCATGTCACTCTTATAGTTAGTATGGTCATATCATCCGTGCGGCGTGCGTGATCCTTGTAGAGCACTGCGGCGAGGATGATAGGGTCATATTTCAAAATACCGGGATACTGTAGCAGGTCCCATTTGACCCGTATGCCGTCTGAGCATAATATGAGGCACTGCAGCTTCTCCATTTCGTATTCCGTACTTTGCAGCCTGCCGGGGATATTGAGTCCTACGATACCGTTATTGCTGATATAGTTTTTATACTCGAGTCCTCGTTGCAGGCGGGCGTATATATTGCCTACACCGCAGATGTACCACTTTTTCGATTTATGATCCAGCACCGCTATCGTGGCTACGAGACCGCGTGTACGCTTGACGCTCTGGTTCATTTCCCGGATCATCTCTGTAGGCTCTGCACTGGATGAGAATTGCACAGAGCGTATGGCCTCCGTGACAGCCTCATGTGCACCGGGGCCATGACCCAGGCCGTCTCCCAGCATGATCACCGTCCTATCCTTGTAGCGCCGTATACAGGCGCCGTCTCCTGATACCTGCTCTCCTGGCTTTGCCACATTCAGGCAGCGGATCACGGGGTTTAGCTTTTCCTCCTTATGCTCCGCATCTGCATACACACGAGCGTACGCTATGGTACCCCAGCCCTCTATCGAGTAAAATTGCGCATCATTGCTCAGGCGGACGATAGAACCCATGCCTTGCCCCAGTGTATTGGTACTAGAGTACCCGTCTTTTATAGAATGGTTTACACTTTTCATCCCCGGTCCACTATCTATACAGATGATCTCAAATACCGGCTCTTCATTGACCTTATAAAGCTTATACAGCAACTCTCCGGTACCCGCATACTTTATCACATTGGATGCCAGCTCAGACACTATGATATCTATCTCTCCGGTACGCCGCTCACTAAAACTTCCTTTGACCAGGTTATGTATCTCCCTTTTGATAAAAGAGACATAGCTGCGATCCTCAATGAGGTAGGTACGGAAGAGCGTATTATCCATTCTTCCACTTTACTACAGTGACAGTAGTGCCCACCCCGGGCTCAGACTGAATATCAAATTCATTCATAAGCCGTTTGGTACCCGGCAGTCCGAGTCCCATACTTTTTCCGGTGCTGAATCCATCTGTCATCGCTCTCTTGATATCCGGTATACCGGGTCCCTGATCTGTGAATACAAGCCGGATGCCAGTATTGCGTCCCTGAGTGATGACCTCTATACGCGCCTCACCGCCTCCGCCATATTTCAGCATATTGCGCACCAGCTCGCTGGCACCAGTGATGAGTTTGGTCTGATTGACCAGACTCATGCCTATTTTGACAGCATATTCCTTGACCCTATTGCGGTAGGGGACTACATCAGAGTCCTTGGTGATCCGGAGGATGTCTTTATTCAGTATGATCTTCGTCTCCGTCGTCGTCATCATCCTGTGGTCCCTCTTCCTGCAGGATTTTCGACCTTAGGAGATCCATGCCCTTTTCCACATTGAGGGCAGTATACACCCCCTTTAGGGGCAGACCGAGCTCGACCAGCGTGATGGCCACAGCAGGCTGCATGCCTACGACGACAGTACTGGCATCCATGATACGGGACATCGTGGCAATATTGCCCAGTATACGGCCCATAAACGAGTCTATGATAGATACAGATGATACATCTATCAGTACGCCTTTGGCGCCTGTCTTTTTTACCATATTGATCAGGTCTGACTCCAGGTTTTCGGCCAGCTGATCGTAGAGGTCCACTTGTATGGTCACAAGCAGAAAGGACCCCATCTTTAGAATAGGTATCTTCTCCATAGAGGATGAACTATGCTTTTAGTTTTTGCTTTTTATTGACTTCCAGCTGCATGATATTAAAGGCAGTCTTGAGTGCGCTGGCCAGGCTGGCCTTTGTGATGATCTGCGAGAGATCTATGCCGAGGTGTACTACGGTCTGCGCTATCTCAGGCCGTATACCACTGATGATGCACTCTGCACCCATCAGGCGTGTAGCGGCCACGGTCTTGATCAGGTGCTGGGCTACCAGGGAGTCTACAGCTGGTACGCCGGATATATCCAGTATGGCTATGCTGCTGCCGCTATCTACGATCTCCTGCAGGAGGTTCTCCATGACTATCTGGGTGCGGCTGCTATCCAGCGTGCCAATGATAGGGAGCGCCAGGATACCATCCCACACGCGGATCACCGGTGTAGAGATATCTGCTATCTCATCCGTCTGGCGGAGTATGACCTCCTCGCGGCCTTTGATAAAGGTCTCGAAGGTGTGCATGGCAAAATTATCCATGACTTTATTGACCATCATACTCTGCTTATATAGTGTCTCGGGATCTTTGATCTCTGTGCCGAGCGTTTTAAGCAGGGCATCCTTGAGGCCGATGACGAAAAGGCCGGTCTCACGCGGGCTGTAGCCCTGCTTGGCGCGGGAGATAGAGATAGAGGCAAGTATGTCCCTGATGGTATCAAAATCTCCGGAACCGCTGCTCTCTATATTGGCATCGGTGAGGCTATCTACCAGAGACGAGAGGAGCTCCTCAGACTGGAGGCGGAGGTCCTCATTGCTCATGAGGTCCTCGCGCAGGCCATCGTCCTGCAGCTGGTTGTTCATCCAGTTTTCCAGGATGGTGCTTTTCTTCTTTTGAAATATTTTGACGGCTTCGTTCTTCATGCTGATGTGTTTGGTTTTTGTGAGTGGAGCTGCGCTATAAAATCTGTAAGTATATTCTTCAGCTCACTCGTGCGGGCTGGCTTTGTGATAAACTGAATGGCACCCATGGCCTTGGTCTCTTCTTTGTCCCTAGGGTCCTTTGAGGTAGAGAAGATGACCACGGGAATATGTAGCAACTCTGCATTGCGCTTGAGCTCCTGCAGGCATTCCTTACCGTTCATCTCCGGCATATTGAGATCGAGAAAGATAACATCGGGCTTGACCTCTGCCTGGCGCAGAGCGATCAGAGCATCACTGCAGCTGGCTGCGGAGTCGTAGTGTGTAGGATGGTCTACGCCATCCAGAGCGATCCTAAATAGCTCTCTATCATCATCATCATCATCTATCAGGTAAAATCGGAGAGGGCTATTCAATGGATGTATTTCAACAAATATAGATATAGGGCTGAGATGGCGCGAATTGTATCGGCCAACCGGTATATTCATACGACCATCAGGTCCAAAAGAACAGACATTTTGTCTTGCAAAACAACGATTTACGCATATGGGCAATACATTTCCCGTCGTATCGAATCAGTATAGTAAACAAGGTCCTTATCCATATCCTGATTTATCATTTGTAACTCTGCCCTATTCTGTTATTTTTGCAGCGCCTTTCGGGGCAGTTTTAACAAACAATTTAATATATCAACAATATGGCAGATGTAAAGCCGGATGAGATCTCTGCGATCCTCAGGGAGCAGCTCTCAAACTTCAAATCCGCTGCAGAACTCGAAGAAGTGGGTACTGTGCTCCAGGTAGGTGACGGTATCGCTCGTGTATATGGTCTGACCAATGCCCGCGCAGGTGAGCTCGTAGAGTTCACAGCCAGTGGTATCAAGGCGATCGTACTGAACCTCGAGGAGGACAACGTGGGTGTAGTACTCATGGGTCCATCTGACAAGATAAAAGAAGGCGATACAGTAAAGCGTACCAACGTGATCGCCTCTATCAAGGTGGGCGAAGGCCTGCTGGGCCGCGTAGTGAATACACTGGGCGAAGCGATAGATGGCAAGGGTCCTATCTCTGGAGAGCTGTATGACATGCCACTGGAGCGCAAGGCTCCGGGTGTACTCTACCGCCAGCCGGTAAATGAGCCACTGCAGACAGGTATCAAGGCGATAGACGCCATGATCCCGATAGGCCGTGGCCAGCGTGAGCTGATCATCGGTGACCGCCAGATAGGCAAGACGGCTATCGCTATCGATACCATCATCAATCAGAAAGAATTTTATGCTAAGGGTGAGCCTGTATACTGCGTGTATGTAGCATGCGGCCAGAAAGCATCTACCGTAGCCCGTATAGTAAAGACACTGGAAGAAAACGGCGCCATGGACTACACTGTAGTGGTAGTAGCCTCTGCAGCTGATCCGGCTCCTCTCCAGTTCTATGCACCGTTTGCCGGCTGCGCTATCGGTGAGTACTTCCGCGATACAGGCCGTCCGGCACTGATCGTATATGATGACCTCTCCAAGCAGGCTGTGGCATACCGTGAGGTATCTCTGCTGCTGCGCCGCCCACCGGGCCGTGAGGCATATCCTGGTGACGTATTCTACCTGCACAGCCGCCTGCTGGAGCGTGCAGCCAAGGTAAATGCCAACGACGAGATCGCAAGGGATATGAATGACCTCCCTGAGTCGCTCAAGAGCAAGGTGAAAGGTGGTGGCTCTCTCACTGCCCTCCCTATCATCGAGACGCAAGCAGGTGACGTATCAGCATATATCCCGACCAACGTGATCTCTATCACCGATGGTCAGATATTCCTTGAGTCTACGCTCTTCAACTCCGGTATCCGTCCGGCTATCAACGTAGGTATCTCTGTGAGCCGCGTAGGTGGTAACGCTCAGATCAAGTCAATGAAGAAAGTGGCCGGTACCCTGAAGCTCGACCAGGCTCAGTACCGTGAGCTGGAGGCATTCTCTAAGTTTGGCTCTGACCTCGATGCTGCTACCAAGGCAGTACTGGACAAGGGTGCCCGCAACGTGGAGATCCTCAAGCAGCCTCAGTTCACACCGTTCTCTGTAGAGAAGCAGGTAGCGATACTGTATATCGGTACCAAGAACCTGGCAAAGAACGTACCGGTGAACAAAGTACGTGAGTTTGAAAACCTCTTCCTCACACAGCTGGAGAGCCGCATGCCTGAGACACTCAAGGCAATGGCAAAGCCACTGACAGAAGAGGCTGAGAAGACACTGACCAACCTGGCCAGCGAGGTATCCCTCCACTTCAGCAAGTAATCGCAACACCAACCTCTATATACCAGAGCCCCTCCTAGTGAGGGGCTTTTTATTTCAATACCAGCTGACAGCATCCGGCCTGCCCGATAATATTTTAAAATCATCCGATCCTGCTCTATATTGTAGCAATGAAACGTAACGGACTCGTGATTTCCTACAAAACAATCCTGCTCCTGGCTATCCTGTGGCTGTGCACATTCAGTGCAAATGCCATCACCACTACTGTGGCTACCACCATCTCTACCTGCTATAATGATGGTACACTGACACTCAGCTCCAGTGGCGGTACTGCTCCTTATGTCTATACTATCACCTCGGGCCCCGTGGTACCGGGTATCACCTATCCATACACACTCCCACCGGGCCAAAATACATTTTCTAATCTCGCGGCGGGATCCTACACGGGTACTGTACGCGATGGATCTGGTGGTACCGGCACCTTCACAGCTACCGTGGGTGGCACCTATACATTCCCTACGATGCGCCTCGATACGCCGGCGTATCCCTGGGCCAACCCTCCTGTGCTGCAGTGCACAGCCTCCGGAGGTGTGCCACCATATGACTATGCCATCTCTACTACAGGATCCAACAGTGGCTTCGGTCCCTATCAGAGCTCTCCCACATTTGCACATATATGCCCTGGTATATACTGGGTACGTGTGAGAGATGCCTGCGGCAATATTTTTACCGATCGCACGCATTTTGACTACCAGATATCGGCCAGTGCATCCTGCGTCAATTTTTCACGCGGCTCGCTGCAGGTTTCATGCCTGAATGGCAACGGCCCAATGACATATACATGCCGTAATAACCGTACAGGGCTCAGCTATACCAATCATAATGGTGTTTTCACAGGCCTAGGGCCTAGTGACACACTGTATATCACTGTCACAGATTCCTGTGGCATCTACACTTTCCTACAGGAATCACGGCCTGTGCAGCGTTTCATCACCAACTGCCCCTATGACGGCAACATATATGCGCACGTAGATTACGGAGACACGGCCACTATGACCTGTACTAACTGTAGCCCTGTGCAATCAGTGACACTGACAGGCTCAGGCAGCGGGCCCTTTCTGGATACTATCTTCCAGCATGTGCCTGCAGGATTGACGCCACAGATAGTGGTAGTGCACTCGGGCCTGAGCACCTGTGGCAGGGATTCGAGTACGCCATTGTTTATCGCCCCGATCGTAGACTTCATGCAGCTGGTTACGCCCAACTGTAAAAGCATACAGGCTACAGTATATAGCGGAGCATTTGGCGGTGCGCCTGCCGTAGACTCCTTTGTGCTCAGGAGTGCGTCAGGCCTGACTACGCAGTCAAACCATACGGGCCTATTCACCTCACTGCCTAATGACAATTATACCGTGACTGCCTATCTGCATCCCGGCGAGTGCCCGGACTCCCTGATCATACCCATAGCCCTGCCAGCTATGGGCGTAGGATGCTACGAGTTGATGAAAGACAGTGCCTGCGAAAACCGCTGGAAGCTAAGTGTGAACCCTATAGCACCTGAGCGCTACTCCATGGTGATCGCGCTGGGAGATACGATACCGGCAGCTCCTTTGCCAGGCTTCTTTGACAAATTCTTCTACAACCTGGTACCGGGTGGCGCCTATACGCTGATCTCCAGTGAAGGCTGCTCACTACCGGTGATCACGCCTGCTGCCACTCTGGGCATATCCACTGTCGGCTCTTTTGCCCCTTGCAATGGGCCACCTATCATGACCTATAGCTTTCCGCAAGCTATTTTTTGCCTGCCTCAGTTGAACCTCAGGGCCTGGTTTAAGGACTCTCTCATAGCAGACACTATTCTGGAGCCTTTACCTTCACCTCCACATATTTCCTTTGATGTACCGGATTCAGGCTACTATCATTATGAGCTGCGCCTGATGCCCCCATCTTATGCATTCCCGGCGGAGCTGCGGTATGATACTGTCTGTCCCGTAGATACGGGTACCATATACGTGATCAGTGACCGCATACCCCGCCTAGCCCCCGCCTACGTCAATATATGTGACTCTAATAGTACAGATAGCCTCTATTTCCATATAGTGGGCGGCCTGCCACCCTACACTGTAGAGATACCGGGCATGGATACGCTGCGGGTGAGCGATCATACAGGTGTATTCCCCTCGCACCATCCCGGCACCTATGCCATGATAGTCTATGATGACTGCGGTGTGAGCCGCAGCCTGTCTCTGAGTGTGATAGATACGTGCCACGGATGCCCGGTAGCTGCCATACATGCGTCAGATACCGTAGTGTGCCTGGGAGATACTATAGACCTGTACGACGTATCTATGGGCGGCGTGGTGAATGAGTGGCAGGTAGATAGCCTCTCCTACAGTGGCGGTATGCACACTACCTATGTCCCTACTGCGGGTCTGCATGATGTAGTACTGATATCAGGAGCCGTGTCCGGATGCCTGGATACAGCAGAGATCTTCGTGCGGGCTGTACTGCCCGTCTCCTTTGAGCTAGGCGGGGATACTGCCTATTGCGATACCTTCAGCCGGCTGATCAGTACAGGTATCAGTAGTACGGCCTGGTCTACGGGGGCCACAGGGCCGCAGATCGTAGTGCACCAGCCCGGCCTCTATATCGCTACAGTATCAGACGCTTGTGGAGTGCACAGAGATAGTGTGACCATCGCATCTGACGCTATCACAGGCCTGAGCCTCACTGCAGACAGTGCCTCTATCTGTAGCAACAGGGCTGATAGCGTGCTGCTGACCGCGGCTGTAGACTCGCAGAGCGGCAGACCTGTCACTATCTCCTGGAGCACAGGCGGCCAGGTGAGCAGTGCCTATAGTGCAGCGATATGGGTACACACCGCAGGCAGCTATCAGGTGACCGCGCGTGATGGTCAGTGCACTGCGGGTGCGTCCATCTCCATCGCTGCCAGACTCTGCGATACTATCTGCTCGCCATGCGACACCAGCTGCCCTACATGTCCGGATACAGGCTGTATATCGCGTATCGCACTGCCGGATATATTCTCTCCAAACGGAGACGGCCGCAATGATAGTTTCCACATACCTCACCTATGCCCGCCACACAGCTATAGCATCCACATCTACAACCGGTGGGGCCAGCTGGTATATGAGAGCAGGGACATAGCCAAGGCATGGGATGGCACCTACCGCGGCAAACCACAGCCTGCTGAAAGCTATAGCTGCTTCATGTGTACACAGGGCAAAGCGGCTGATCCCGTAGAGTGCCGGGAGTGGACTGTGACACTGATACGCTGATCCGGGAGGCCACCATATCCGTGCCAGTACGGAGGCAATATACCGTGGGTTGGGGATACGCTGGGAGTAACAGAAGATGACCTTTGTGTCATTATTCACTTAAATCACTCCAACATGAAAAAGTCATTTCTCATCCTCAGCGCAGCTATCATAGTAGCAGGCGGCATCAGCTCGTGCAATAAAGGCACAACGAGCACCAACACCACAAACAACGGCAACTCTGCTCCATCTGTGAGTACTCCTGCCAATGCAGACGGCGCCCTGGCTGCTGTCAAGGTGATCACCACTCAGACGGTAGCTGGCTATACAGTGCCGATCAATATCGGTACAGCAGCAGCATGGTTTGGTCTCTCTACATCCTTCAAAGATGCAGGTAATGTGACAGTAGATGGCAATGCTCTGACCAATCAAAGCAATAGCTATGTCTACCAGCCAAACCAAACCAACCCTTCGGGCCTGGACTTCAACTCCTCAGTGGTATGGAATGTAACCGGCAATGCGGCTAACAGTATCAGCGCATTCAGCTATACTGACCAGTCTAGCTTCCCGTACGTAGAAGATGTACAAACCCCTACCTCTATCTCTCACTCATCAGCATTTACACTCACGTCCACCAGCTATACCAGTGGTGACTCTGTGATCTTTGTAGTATCCGGCGGCAGCGGCCATGTATCCTTTACCGCTCCGGGTGGTACTACTTCTCATACATTCTCTGCCGCAGAGATGGCTACTGTAGGTGCTGCACCAAACAATACCGGCCTGCTGCAGATAGCTCCATATCGTGTCAATCATCAGACCATCAATGGCAAGAGCTACTACTTTGTAAAAGAAACATGCGCTAATAAATTCGCAACGATCAACTAACCTAAGAAATGGAGTTTGATTTAAGGCAACGGGCCCTGCCTGTTGCCTTTTTTCTTTACCTCCGGATCAGCAAAATAACAAGGCCCTCCCACAGCCGTGAGAGGGCCTTGCCGCTTTCTGGTCAAAGTGGTTTAATGTGTGATGGCGACCTTGCCGGAGCGCATACTGCCGGCCTGGTCTTTGGCTATGTAGGTGTAGATACCGGCAGCAAACATTTCTGCAGACAGAGTCAGATCTCTGCTGGTCATTGTCTCCATTACCTTCTTGCCCGTGACATCCATCAGCTCAAAGCTGACCTGACCTGTAGCTCCGGCAAAATGCACGAGCGCCTGATCCTGCACAGGATTTGGTGTGACGCTGACCTGCATAGCGCCAGTACCATAGACAGGATGGATACCTGTACCGTCTGAGCGGGTATTGACAGTAGTATTGGTCACTACGGCATAGTTGTAGTCAAAGTAGATGTATGCCGTATTTCTCACATCTGTGCCTAGTGGCAGGTTAGGCTTGGTATGCACCGTATAGTTTACAAACCCTTTGCTATTTGGCTCATCGTGCACACTGTCCGGCAGGTTGATATTTTCAAACCTGAAGGTCAGCAAGCCATTGCCCGACAGGGAGAATTTGTATGGATGACTCGATGCGCCCGGTACTACAGATGCCGGATCTACATATGGAGACAGCGTATCCTTCACCACTACGAGATATGCCGGTGCATTGCCGTCATTCTGAAAGCGGACTGTATAGTGCAGTACAGTATCACCCTCAGCGAGAGGACCGGCGGGATATACTTCCTTTTCATTGGGGTCGTGTGAGCCCCGCACCTCGTCATATATGGTAGAGATATTATCTGCGGCGCTGCAGTCTCCTGTAGTAGGAGATATCTGCGCGGTGCCCGTGAGGTATGAACCGAGTACCAGCGTATTAGGCACATTGTATATCATACGCACTACCTGCCAGCTGCCGCCAAGGTTGCCGGGCATGGTGCCGATATTCCAGCTCACGGTATGCGTAGCATTGTCATAGGTGCTATAAGCCGGCGTAGTGGATACGAGTGTCAGATCAGGATCATGGATAAAAGATACCACTGTGCCCGGGGCTGCAGAAAGCCCGGCATTATAGTAATATACCCAGTACTCCTTGGTACCACCTGGTATAGAGGATGCGCAGCCCGGATGTACGCCCAGGTCAAACGAAGCGCTGCCCATATCGACACCAAAATCGCGGCCTCCTGATGTCTGCCCCGTAGATGGGAAAGATACAGAGTAGCTACTGTTGCAAAGTGTACTCACACACGCACCACTGCCAGATAGCTGGAGGCCTACGCTGTAGGTGCCTGCCAGTACATACGCATCATAGAATCCTGTACTATCAGCACTGGCATACGATGTACCGCCAGTGCCGGTCACTACGATGTATCCTGTAGTGACAGCTGCCTCTCCTGCATCGTGGGTGCAGTTGCTATTAGCATCTACATACAGGTACCCGGTGATGTGATTATAGCACGCCGGATCTATACCGATATAGACACTGTCATAGCTCGTATTGCGCTGAGGTATGCAGCCATTGGCATCTGTCACATTTACCACCACAAAGGAGGAAGCACCGAGGCCGGTGATGGTCTGGCCGGTGCCGAGCGTGACAGGATTATTAGAGTATCCTTCGTGCCAGACGTAGCTATACGGCGGCGTGCCACCGGTACCTGTCACGACAGCTGTAGCGGTACCGGTATGCTGGCTAGTATCGCACGAGGTGGGAGTACTGGAGACATTCACCGAGTAGGTGGCCTCTCCCTGCAGCGTATAGCTGGCAGTGGCAGTACAACCATTCTGATCTGTGGCGGTCACAGTGTAGGTGCCTGCCGGCAGATTGCTGTATACCGCAGCAGTGCCAGGTCCTGTAGACCAGGCGTAAGTGTAAACATATGAGCCTCCGTACGCGTATGCCTGTATAGAGCCGTCTGAGGCACCACAGGCAGGATTGCTCACAGGATAGATATTGGCACTCATCCCGTTGCCGGTGTATATATTATAGCTCCCGGTACCGGTACAGCCATTGGCATCCGTGACAGTGACAGAATAGTAGCCCGTGGCCAGGCCCGCGGCGATGCTATCTGTAGAGGAGGAGCCGCTCCACTGCCATGTGTATGGAGCCACGCCAGTCCTGATATGGACGGTGATAGTACCGGTGCTGGCTGCGCAGCCGGGATATTGGATAGAGACCGAGCCTCCGTTAGAGCTATCAATATTCAGGTTGCCACCCGCATAGTACTGCGAGTGCACAGCTGTACATCCGTTAGCGTCAGTGGCGGTCACAGTGTACATGGTCTGTGCAGTGAGGCTGGTGATACTGGCACCATTGGCATTGTTGCTCCAGTGATAAGATACGGCACCGGTACCATTGGCACCCAGGGCAGTAAAAGTCTGATTGCACCAAGGGCCGGAGGTTGTGACCCCGACTGTCAATGGACTGGTGGCTATCACATTGATAGAGTCGATCTGTGCTGTACAGCCCGTGGCATCTGTCACCGTGAGCCAGTATGGGCCGCCGGCCAGGCTGGATACAGACGATACATTGCCTGCTCCGCTGCTCCAGGTGTAAACATAAGGAGCGGTACCACCGGAGACGGAGGTCGTGATGCTGCCCTGATTGACCGGGCAGGTAGTATTGATCACAGTAGGCGTGATGCTGATCCTGCTGCCTATGGTAAAGGTGGCATAGGCCGAGTCTGTGCCTCCATTCACATACACATTATAGTATCCGGCAGCCAGGCCGGAAAAGACCGGAGATGTCTGCGAGGGATAGTATCCATTGCCCCCATAAAGGCTGTAGTAGTGCGTGCCGGTATTGCCGCCGGTGAGTGCGAAGGTGACCGAGGCATCATTGCCGCTACAGGTGCCGGTCACTGTAGGGGTGACAGTCAGGGGGCTGGCATAGCCCCAGGTAAATGCTGCCAGCAGTAGCGCAGTGATCCAGCTGTGGAGCGTGGACCGGTCCTTTTGATAGGAGTCCTTTCTCATAGTTATTGCTTTTATCTGTTTTTTTAAATTATATCTGATGCAAATGTACGTGTAGCTGCAATGCCGGTGCGGCGATATTTTATAATTCTTACTCATTCAGTGTATAAAATCATTGTACTTTTTTATCTTAAAAACGTTTTTCCTACAATCGCAGATGACTCTATATTACTTGTTCATACATTTACTATTTGACACAGCAATGACATGTGGCACCTCAAAAATTTAGAGGATGCGGTATTAGACCTAATACTCAATAAATTATACATTGAGTCTGACACTTAAAAATCTCCCGGTGCGGCCATGATCTTTAAGGGGCTCCGGCCTTTTGACAAGTGGCAGATTATCCTATTTTTGCAGCCGCAATTATCAACAAATGGCAAACCTCAAAGAAGTACGCGGGCGCATAGCCAGTGTCAATACGACCTCTCAGATCACTAAGGCAATGAAGCTGGTATCAGCCTCAAAGCTAAAGCGCGCCCAGGACCGCATCCTCATGATGCGTCCGTACTCAGAGAAGCTGAACTACATACTAGGCAATATCATGGACGCGCTGAAAGGCGAGGACATCGGCCTGTCTGTAAACGTAAAGCGTGAGCCAAAGAATATCCTCATCGTACTGATCACGTCTGACAAGGGCCTCTGCGGTGGCTTTAACTCCAACCTGATCAAGACTGCTACGCGCCTGCTCAATACGACCTATGCTGCACAGCGCAAGGCGGGCAAAGTATCGATGATGTTTGTAGGCAAGAAGGGCTATGATGCATTTAAGAGGTCTGCAGAACTCACCCTCATTACTGACTATGTCAACCTGATGAATGGGGTGACCTTTGAGAGTTCTCAGGAAGTTTCTACCAAGATCACTAATGACTTCCTCGCTGCCAAATACGATGTGGTAGAGCTGGTGTATGCCAAGTTTATCAACGCCGCGACGCAGGACTTTATGGTAGAGCGTTTCCTCCCGGTAGAAAAGCAAGAGGAAACAGGTACTACCAGCTCCAAGATCAAGAACGAATACATCTTCCAGCCTGACAAGCAGACCCTGCTCGAAGAGCTGGCACCTAAGATCCTGAATACGCAATTCTTTAAGGCGCTGCTCGACACCAATGCATCTGAGCATGGTGCGCGTATGGTGGCCATGGAGTCTGCGACCAATAACGCAAACGAACTGATCCGCTCACTCAAGATCCTGTACAACCGTGAGCGCCAGGCAGCTATCACCAAGGAGATACTCGAGATCGTGGGTGGTGCCGCAGCTCTGGAAGAGAATGGCTAATCTTAGTGTTTAGTAGCTAGTATTTAGTATTAAGATAAATACAAGCTACAATGGTCACTTTTGTATTTCGGCATTTGTCTTACTACTTAATACTAATTACTTAATACCAGCATTCTCGTGGAGAATCTCCATCAACATATCGAGGCCCTGATTTTCAGCAGTGACACAGCAGTCACCAAGGCTGACCTGATAGAGTGTATCAAAAAGCTCGACGCGGAGGCAGTGATCAATATGGATATCCTCGATAGTGTACTGCTGGAGATAGAGAATAAGTACAAGGATGACTTCTTCTCCTTTGAACTGCGTGTGATAGGCGGTGGCTACCAGTTTTTCTCCAAGCCTGCATACCACAAGACTGTCTCTATCCTCATAGGCCAGAAGGAAAAGAAGCGCCTCTCTACGGCGGCTATCGAGACCCTGGCCATCATAGCGTACAAAGGCCCTATCACAAAGGCCGAGTGCGAAGCCATACGCGGTGTCAACTCTGACTACTCCGTACAGAAGCTGCTGGAGAAAGAACTGATAGAGGTAGCAGGACGTGTAGAAGATGCTATAGGCAAACCGGTGCTCTATCGTGTCACGCCACTATTCCTGGATTACTTTGGTATCAATAGCACTAAGGAGCTGCCTAAGCTGAAAGACATCATAGCTCCCGAGGATGACAATACTATCGGTACACAGGCGGAGCTGATCTCTGATATCATGCCTGCCACAGAGGTCGAGGAAACGCCCGCATCTCCGGAGACGCCAGCCTCAGATGAGATCATAGAGACGGAGGAATAATAATCCCTCCAAAAGTTACTATTAGTAACTTTTTATCTATCAGATTATATCTTTGATACTTCTGAATGGAAAATTCACTATCCATCATCTCCAGCGATATGCTTGCTGCCTACCTACAGCAGGTACCCGCTAGTTTGCAAGATAACTTTGAAGCATTGAGGGACGCTGAAGTTTCCACCGCTACGTTCAGCTTTTATACTTCAGTCTCTGCTATGGCCTCCAGTAAAATAGAAGGCGAAAATCTGGAGATAGACAGCTACGTAAAGCATAAGATGCTTCATACGGAGTATCAGCCAGACCTGACGCAAAAACCCGATGACTTATACAACGCTTATCTTTTTGCGCAGCAGCACGACCTGAGCAAAGAACATTTTCTGCAAGCTCATGCTATACTCACTAAACACCTCCTGTCAGCATCTAAGCAGGGTGCCTTCCGGGCTGGCAATATGGTAGTGATGGAGCACAATACAGGCCGTATACAATATGAAGCAGCTCCGGGACAGCAGGTGGCTCCATTGTTTGATAAGCTATGGCAGGACATAGATACACTCAAGGCTATATCGCTAACGCATACGGAGGTGTTTTACTTCGCGTCTTACATCCATATGGCCTTTGTCAATATCCATCCCTTTGAAGATGGCAATGGCAGAGCGGGAAGGCTATTAGAGAAATGGTTTATAGCGGAGAAGCTAGGCACAAAAGCATGGTACCTTCAAAGTGAGTTGTACTACTACAACCATGTCAATGAATACTACAAAAATCTAAACAGGCTGGGGGTATTCTATGAAGAGTTAGATTACTCTAAAGCACTACCATTTTTACTGATGCTACCAGCATCTCTCCAAAAATAAGAACCCGAAGGCGCGTTATTAGCCATTTTGTGCGCTAACCTGCCGCAATCCGAAATCGCACATCCGAAATCAAAACAGCGACTCCACCAGCTGTTGGATCTTGCTGATGCTGATCACTTCTATTTTAAACTTGGAAGTGTCGATGCCCTTGTGGCTATACTTGGAGATAAATATCTGGTCAAAGCCCAGCTTGTCTGCCTCTGCTATGCGCTGCTCTATGCGATTTACCGCGCGTATCTCGCCACTGAGACCCACCTCTGCGGCAAAGGCGATCTTTGCTGCTACTACTTTGTCCTCATAGGAAGAGATGAGGGCTGCGATCACAGCGAGGTCTATAGCGGGATCATCTACATACATACCGCCTGCTATATTCAGGAAGACATCCTTCGTACCAAAACGGAAGCCGGAACGCTTCTCCAGTACTGCGAGCAGCATTCCCATCCGCTTTACATCAAAGCCGGTAGCGGAGCGCTGCGGTGTGCCGTAGAAGGCTGGCGTGACGAGTGCCTGCGTCTCTATCAGGAAAGGGCGCATGCCCTCTATCATAGCTGCGATGGTGATGCCACTAGGCTGCTCATCACGATGGGTGAGTAGGATCTCAGATGGGTTGAGCACGGGACGCAGGCCGGTGCCCTGCATCTCATAGATACCTATCTCAGAGGTAGAGCCGAAGCGGTTCTTTATGGTGCGGAGGATGCGATAAGTATAGTTGCGATCCCCCTCAAACTGCAGGACTGTGTCTACGATGTGCTCGAGTGTCTTGGGTCCTGCTATCGAGCCATCCTTTGTGATGTGGCCTATCAGGAAGATAGGTATGTGCGACTCCTTGGCAAAGCGCTGCATCTCTCCCGTACACTCGCGTATCTGAGAGATGCTGCCCGGTGTAGACTCGATATAGATGGAGTGCAGCGTCTGTACAGAGTCTACGATGATCAGGTCAGGCTCCAGCTCGTGTGCATGCTTGAAGATGGCCTGCGTATTGGTCTCGGTGAGTACATAGCAGTCGCTATTGGTCACGCCCATGCGGTCGGCGCGCATCTTGATCTGCCGGTCGCTTTCTTCGCCACTCACGTAGAGGATCGTCTTGCCACTGAGGTTGGCCGCGAGCTGCAGCATGAGGGTAGACTTGCCTATACCCGGCTCACCGCCTATCAGCACGAGCGAACCCGGTACGATGCCACCACCCAGCACGCGATCCAGCTCCGTATCATGTGTGACCAGGCGTACTGTCTGGGTCTCAGAGATATTCTGCAGCGCCACAGGTACGACATCACTCTTGGGTGAGAAGCCACGCTCCTTAGAGCGCTCTTCTTCACGGTTGATCACTTCTTCTACGTAGGCATTCCACTCTCCGCAGACGGGGCACTTGCCCAGCCACTTCGGGCTCTGATTGCCACAACTCTGACAGATATATAGGGTGCGTGATTTTGCCATGATCTTATTGGCGGTGAAGATAGGTATTTGCCGCGCAAGGGATTTGCGTAGCCAAATTAGCCTAGGATGTTGTTAAAGAACTTCTGGAGTAGAATTATCATTAAAAGAGTACTGTGCATATGTGCCTCCTTTCTGTTTTACGAAAGCAGTAAGCCGCTTGACTTCACTTGAGTTAACAGCAAGGGTATGAACTTTTTTCAAAACAATACGAGCATGAGGTATTGAAGTTGCTATAGTTGGATGAAGCACTAACATACTTTGATAAACTTGTTCCGTTGCCTTTTTTAGATCAGTCCCTTTCAATTCGATAAAATACGAATGCAAGGCTATACAATCTTTAGTAGGGTCTTGATGTCTTTGAAATTCAATTAATAGAAAATCACATTTCCCTTGGGTAGTTGAATGAATGAGATTGCCATCAACTTTAAAGAGGTTGAAATTCTTGGCAGATGGATTAGCGGCTTTATAAACCGGACTAGAATGCGGATCTTTAGCTACGATTTTCGACCGTGTAAAGTCCTTATCCCACTCCGCTTTCTTAGGTTTAAAAGGATTGCAGCTCATTTTGAAAACTCTATATCCGAGAGCTTGTCATACTCTTCGTTTATTATTCTTGAGGCAGAGTCGATTTCTTCGTTTTTGATCGTCCGCAGTTCAGCATCCATTATAGATCTTACGCCACCATTATCTACAAAATAGGCCATGACCCGATCATAATCCAGCCATAAATTCTTGTCTACTATTTTTTCAACTTTCTCAGGATTGATCTTACCTACTTCATTGGCATAAATCAGATTGTTTATTGCTCCGAGAATATATGGGCTGTGTGTAGTTAATATCGCTGTATTACCCTTTTGATTTACGGCTAAAGTGACTAGATCGGCGATTTGCTTTTGGGCTTCAGGGTATAGATGCGCTTCCGGCTCTTCAAATATTATTAAGTTCTTTTCCCTTTCCTTAATAAGACTAAACAAGATCAGCAGTGGCCACAAAGCTTCCTGTTGACCGGAAGAAGCTTTTTCTATAGGGATTTCTAATCCTTCCCCTAGTTGAATTTTGTCTGAATTTTTCTCGTGGATAAATGAACCCTTCAGAATGCTTCTATATAATTCTAATGCTTTGGTTAGAATCGGATTAGGATGGGAATTAAGTCCTAAAGGTGGGAACTCTTTGATTCTCGTGTAATTGATTTCCCCTGCAAATATTTTGATTGTTTCATCAATTCTGTCACCTTCCACAAGTTGGACCTGATTAGCTAAAATTGAAAACACACTTCTGCCTGCTGGAATGAAGTTAACTGTCATTGGCAAACCAAAGGCCTTACTAATAAATTCAGAAACGATTAATGATACTCCGGGATAGCTGTATCCGTATTTCGGGGTAGTTGTCTCTATAATATTATAAATGCTTAATATAATCTGATTCAAAGCATCGGTAAGACTTTTTGAAAGTTGTATTCCATGATTGAATTCTGTTTCATCAAGTTTCCGATATTTTATTTTGACCCAATAATCATCTGCATATTCATAATGCAATTCATGATAACCAGTAGGATAATACTTCCAGACTTTATCAAACTTATCTAAGATTGCATCATAAATATTTCTCTTGTCTACTTCTAGATTACCAGTTTTATTTAAAGCAAGTAGAGAATTTAAAATACTGCCAATCAAGTTATCCTTGAAGAAATAAATCGCCTTCGCAATAGTACTCTTCCCACTAGCCTGCGGTCCAATGAATATCATAAAGTCATGGATAGGTATATCCACTTCTTTGATCGGACCGAAATTCTTTATGACTATTCTTTGCATAGCACCCAAATCTAAATAATTCTTACCGGCTCTCCACCTTATCAAATATCCGCTGCATCACCTGTGCGGTGTAGCACTCACCCTCCATGTAGTCTACAAAATGGCCGTAGTCTATCATCTCGTGCAGATCCATTACGTTCACATACTTGACAGCATCCACTGCATCTTCGAGTTTCATTGTGGCGAGTGTCGCCTTGGTCTTGGCCACATAGATATCTGTGAGAGCACTCTTGCGCTTCACGCGGGAGATGAACTTGAGGTCAGATTGCTCCAGCGTGATGCCAAGCTCTTCCTGTACCTCTCTCACGGCGCCGGTTTTGCTGTCTTCGCCACTGATCAGTGAGCCGCCGGTAGTAGCCCATTTGCCAGGCATCCAGAAGACGTGCGGGGCGCGCTGCTGTATCAGCACCTCACCATTGTCATTGTAGAGCCAAATGTGTACTACGATGTGGTATTTGCCGGCAGGCAGTATAGCATCGGTACGTTCCATCACCTCACCGGTTGGCTTGGCGTTTTCATCATAGATGTCCCAGAGTTCTGTCATTATTTTCCTTTACGTTTTACTTCTATTTCCGGCTTCTCTACCGGCTCTTCGTAGCCCAGGCGGGCGTAGTTTTTGAGTGTCTTGACGGTGATCTCAGAGGCGGCGATCACGGAGTCTATCTGTTTGATCTTTTTGAGCAGGTCTTTAGTGCCTTTATACTCGGCCTCCATCTTGAGCAGGTAGTCAAAGTTGCCCGCCTCGGGCAGCAGCAGCTCGCCCATATTCTTATTGGCAAAGAGCAGGAAGGCAGTATTGGTCAGATGGTGCACCGCTTTGAATACACTGAGCGACATTTTCAGCGAGCGCTCCTTGAGCTCTACTTCATGATTGGGCAGGCGGGTGATCTCCCAGTCCAGCGCCTCGCTGAGCATATAGCACAGCCGGTAGTCCCGCTCCGGGGTGGCTATACCTATGAGCTTGAAGTGGCGGTCGGGCTCTGATGTGATCTTCCTGTCTGCAGCCATGCCGCGAAGATAGCGTTAATCGCCGACGGTCGGCGCTCCATCGTCAACAAGGATGGCTAGCATCGAAGTCCTTGGCTGACCATGGACTGTGGCCTGATATCAATCATACAGCGGCACATTCATTGACTGTAGTCTATGCACCGTTGACTGACACTTTGTCCCTGCAAAAGAGGGGTCAAAATACCCCAAAACGAGCTGACTATCAGGGAGTTCAAAATTAACTTGTCTAATATGGGTTTTATTGTATTTTTGCTGCTCAAAATCTAACCAAACTAAACATGGCAACAATAGCTGAAAGGGTAAAAAAGATAATCGTAGATAAACTCGGTGTAGAAGAAAGCCAGGTCACTAACGAGGCCAGCTTTACGACTGACCTGGGTGCTGACTCCCTCGATACAGTAGAGCTGATCATGGAGTTTGAGAAGGAGTTTAATATCTCTATCCCTGATGAGCAGGCTGAGACCATCACTACTGTAGGTCAGGCTATCGCCTACCTGGAGAAGACAGCTGCTGCTTAATAAACCTCACTTTACATGACGCTCAGGAGAGTAGTAGTCACCGGACTGGGAGCCCTGACTCCTATAGGCCTTGACGTCCCGACATACTGGGACGGACTGGTCAATGGTGTAAGCGGATGCGCTACCATCACCAACCTAGACATCACCAAGCTCAAAACCAAAATTGCCTGTCAGCTCAAGGGCTTTGACATCAGCAAGCACATGGACCGCAAGGAGGCCAAGAGGCAGGACCTCTTCTCCCAGTATGCCATGGTGGCTGCTGCCGAGGCCATGGCGGATGCCGCTATAGATCTCGAGAAGATAGACAAGTACCGCGCCGGAGTGATCTGGTCATCCGGAATCGGTGGCCTCAGTGTGTTTGAGGAGGAGGTGACGTCCTTTGCCCGGGGTGACGGTACACCACGGTTCAATCCCTTCTTTATCCCCAAGATGATAGCAGATATCGCCGCAGGGCATATCTCTATGAAGTACGGCCTCTGCGGACCTAACTATGCCGCTGTGGCTGCCTGTGCTTCATCCACTATCGCCCTCATAGATGCATTCAACTATATCCGTCTCAATAAGGCTGATATCATGGTGGCTGGCGGCTCTGAGGCTGCTGTGACCTACAGCGGTATAGGCGGCTTCAGCTCTATGAAGGCCATGAGCGAACGCAATGATGATCCGGCTACCGCCTCTCGTCCGTATGACAAGGACCGTGATGGCTTTGTGCTCGGTGAGGGTGCCGGTGCGTTGATCCTGGAGTCTCTCGACCATGCCCTGGCCCGCGGTGCCAAGATCTACTGCGAGCTGGCCGGTGGTGCTCTCACTGCAGATGCCTACCACCTCACTGCCCCACACCCGGAAGGTCTGGGCGTGATCAAGGTGATGGAGTTTGCGCTGCGGGATGCGGAGATGACGGCCGACCAGATAGACTACGTCAATACGCACGGTACCTCTACCCCGCTAGGTGATGTAGCCGAGCTGAAGGCGATAGAGAAGGTCTTTGGTGAGCAATCGTACAAGATGAATATCAGCAGTACGAAGTCTATGACCGGCCACCTGCTGGGTGCTGCCGGCGCCATAGAGGCTATAGCCAGCGTACTCGCTATCAAAAACGATATCGTACCTCCTACGATCAATAACTTCAACCTCGATCCTGAGATAGACCCGCGCCTGAACCTGACGCTGAACAAGGCCCAGCACCGCACCGTACGTGCAGCTGTGTCAAACACGTTCGGCTTTGGCGGTCACAATGCGGCGGCTATCTTCAAGAAGTACGAGGGTTAGTCCTAGGGACGATGGACGGGTGACGAGGGTCGGCATCCTGGGTCTGCTTCCCTTTCCTATCAAGTTTTTCGACTATCGAGCTATTGGTATGACTGGCTTTGCCGATGGCGCAAGAGTGAGCATCTGCGTGTCACGGTGCAGCTACGACCGATGTCCATCCCCACTTACTATCCTTTCTATACCCGTCACCGGCGAAATATTAATGCTTTAGTTTCGTCTTATCATTCAGATAAAAACTAAAACAAATGGATCTCCAACTAAAGAATAAGACAGCCTTGGTGAGTGGATCTACAGCCGGCATAGGCTATGCGATAGCCAAACAACTGCTGAGCGAGGGTGCAAAGGTATATATGAACGGCCGCTCTCAGGCGCGGGTAGATGATGCAGTAAAGAAGCTACAGGCAGAGGTACCCGGCGCACAGGTGGCTGGTGTAGCCGCAGACTTCACTCAAGTGAATGAAATAGATGCGCTGCTGAAGGCAATACCTACAATAGACATACTGGTGAATAACGTCGGCATATTTGAACCAAAAGATTTTAAAGAAATCCCTGACGCAGACTGGCTGCGTTTCTACGAAGTGAATGTGCTGAGTGGGGTGCGCCTGTCGCGCCACTACCTGACGCAGATGCTGGCGCAAAACTGGGGGCGCATCATCTTTATCAGCAGTGAGTCGGCGATCATGATCCCATCTGAGATGATCCACTACGGTATGACTAAGACAGCGCAACTAGCCATCAGTCGTGGCCTGGCAGAGCTGACCAAAGGAACCAATGTGACCGTGAACTCCGTGCTACCCGGTCCTACCCGCTCTGAGGGTGTGGGTACATTCGTAGAGGACCTGGCCAAGAGCCGTGGCATCACGACAGAGCAGATGGAGAAGGAGTTTTTTGAGACCGCGCGACCGTCATCTTTGATCAACCGCTTTGCCTCAGTGGAAGAGATCGCTAATATGGTGACATACGTGGCGAGTCCGCTTGCCTCCGCTACCAACGGGGCATCGCTGCGGGTCGAGGGAGGATTGGTGAGATCGATAGTGTAATTTTTGAAGTCACACTATCATACATCTCTAAAACAATACAAGCGCCCGATGTGGCGCTTGTATTGTTTTATGCTAGTCGCTAATGGTCATTATCATTTCACTATCCGCACATTCATCTGGCCGGAGGCAGAGCTGATGCAGATGGTGTAGGTGCCTGAGGCGAGAGATGGTGAGAGGCGGATAGGCTGCGCATGGTCGCCGGCTTGTTGCTTTTCACTCTCAGCGAGGGTAGCTGCTATGCGGCCCTGTGCATCTATGAGGCGGATGGTGATATCCTCATCGCGGGTGAGGGTGTACCTCAGCGTCGCATCCTGCGGTACGGGGTTAGGATACACCATCAGGTCACTATTATGGCTGAGGTCTATGACACCTATGGTGAGGTCTGATATATAGCGCACCATGCAGAAAAGGTCATTGGCGCCGTTATTGGCGTAGCCTGCTGCCATTATCTTGCCATCGGTCTCCAGATGCAGGGCATAGATCTCATTCTGATGTGCGGCCACGCTGGTGCCTACTATGCCCCCTGTGCCAAAGGTATTGTCAGGTGTGCCGTCTGCGTTATAACGCACTACGGCATTGTGCTCCCACAGGCTGTCAAAGGAAGAGCCACCCACCACGATGCGGCCATCGGGCTGTAGCAGCATGCCATATAGCACATCGTCAGAGTCGCCTACGGCTGTGATCACATGGCCATTGGTGCCAAAGGTATTGTCAGCCGTGCCATCGGCATTGAGCCTGATCAGGCCAAAGTCATCATTGGTCCCATTAGTAGAGTAGCCGCCTATGACCACCTTGCCATCAGGCTGCAGGGCCATGGCGTAGGTCTCGTCATCTCCTGTGCCTGTATAGACCACACGGCCTCCGGTGCCAAAGGAAGTATTGAGCGCGCCGTTCTTAGTGTATTTCACTGCGGAGAAGAAACCCGAAGTACCTGAGAAAGTCGTGCCCGCAGCGATGATACCGGAGTCAGGTGCAAATGCAAGCGCTGCCAGGTGGTCATCACTGCCGCTCAGCAGGTCTGTGAGCACGATACCATTGGTGCCAAAGGTACTGTCTATGCTGCCATCACGCGTGTAGCGTATGAGGCCATAGTCACTGGTGCTACCCACGTGTACGATGCCACCTACTACGATGCTCCATCCATCCTGAGATCCGAGGGCTGCGCCGATATTATCGCCCTGGGAGAGAGAGGTGAGGCGGCGGCCATGATCACCAAAGGTAGTATCGAGCACACCCGTAGCGCTGTAGCGCGCGAGTGCATAGTTAAACTTAGTGCCATCCCACGAGGTGCCGGCCGCTATCACTTTGCCATCGGGCTGTATCATGGTGCCATAGACCACATCTGCTCCGGGGCCCATCTGCGTCACAGCTATACCGTTCACGCCAAAGGAGCTGTCGATCTTGCCATTGCGGTCATACTTGCTCACCGCAAAGTCGCTATCTATATTATTGCGCACGAGGCCTCCTACCACGATGCTCCAGCCATCCATACTGGACATGCCCCAGAGTACACCTCCGCCACTGGCTATCTCGGTATACGTCTTACCGTTAAAGCCATAGGTAGGATCTATAGCACCTGCCTGCGCAAAGCCCTGGCTCGCACCGAGGCCCATCAGGAAAGCCAGCATGAAATGCGTCAATATTTTCTTCATAAGGATTGTATTGGGTTCAATTTAATAATTTGCAAGTAATTTTTAATCAGCCAGTTATGTTTTAAGCATACCTCGCCACTTGATATGTACGATATAAAGAGCGATAGGTTTCAATTTGGGGGTTGTTTCTTATATATCGATCATTGTAGATAGTATATTAGAGTCATGGAGAACCACGCGGATAGCGGCAGCCAGATAGAGCTGCTGGTAGCAGATGCTGAGAAGCTGGTGGACAGGCGCAGCCCTGATGCGCTGCCTATAGCTGAGCAGATCATGGCGCTGGCCCGCACGAGTACCCTGCCACGTGATATGGCGCAGGCCCGGTACATCATGGCCTTCTACCTCTGCCTGGTGGCCAATGACTATGACAAAGCGATAGCCCTCTGCGAGGAGATACTGGACAAAGGCAATACGGATGAGATCCGTGATATCCTCTACAAGATATACATGACCGTAGGCAATGCCTATCACCTCAAGGGTGAGGTCTTCTCTGCGGAGCAGGCATATATGAAAGGCCTGAAGCTGCTACAGAATGAAACGGACCTGACGCTACGTCAGAAGCGCCTGCTGGCATCTTTCTACTATAACCTGTCCCTGCTCCTCTCCTCGTCGCGCATAGCGATATCGGCAGAGGAGTACCTGGAGCGGGCCATAGCGCTCTATCAGGAGGTACAGGATGACTTTCGCCTGTCTAAAGGATACACTGCCTACGCCACGCTGCTGGGCAAAAAGCGCGAGTTTCACAAGGCTATAGAGGTGATGCATAAGGCGCTCGAGATAGACATGCGGCTGAATGATCCCTATAGCATAGCCGTATCCAAGGCGAACCTCGGTATCTACCACATGGACCTGAGGGAGTATGAAAAGTCTAAGCAGTATGTGGATGATGCGCTGGAATACTTTGTAAGCAATAACCGTGTCTATGAAAAGGCGATGGTGAAAAAATCACTGGCTCGTATCTACAGCCAGACAGGAGAAAACCAAAAGGCCTGTGACCTGCTGCTGGAGGCGGAGGAGATATTTAAGGAGCTGGACAATAAGCAGGAGGTGATAGAGATCTATGAATGGCTGGCGGAGATCTATGAGTCGCAGCAGGACCTGAACGCGCTGAAATACTACCGCAAATATGTAGATAGCCTGAGATATTTCTTTGATGTAGAAAAGACGAACGCGCTGACGCGTGCCAAAAAGGAATTTGAATCAGAGCAGAAGGAAAAAGAGGCACAGCTCCTGCGTGATAAAAACGAAGAGATCAAGCGCTATGTGCTAAAGCTGGAGCACTCTAATGACCAGCTGAATCAGTTCGCCGGGGTAGCCTCTCATGACCTGCGCGAGCCACTACGGATGATAGCCGCCTATACGGGACTCCTGCAGCGCACTATGCAGGACTCTATCACGCAGCAGCAGGAGGAGTTCATGCACTATATCAAAGATGGCGCTACGCGTATGGACCAGATGATACACGACCTGCTGCGCCTGGCCAAGGTAGATGCCAACCCACTGCTGCAAGAGGTAAAGCTGGACAATATCATACTGGAGGTGAAGCTGAATACCGAGGTGCTGATGAAAGAGAAAAATGCGCAGATCATAGCCGCCAGCCTGCCCACCATTACTGCTGACAGGACCATGGTACTACAGCTGGTGCAAAATATAGTAAGCAACGGTATCAAGTACAATGAAAGTGCACAGCCCACCATCACCATCCGCTCTCAGAAAAAAAATGGGCTATTGGTGCTGACCATAGCTGATAATGGTATAGGCATACCACAGCACCTGCGGGAGAAAGCATTCCAGATATTCAACCGGCTACCCACTAAAAAGGAGTACAGCGGCTCAGGCATAGGCCTCGCTATCTGCAAAAAGATAGTGGACAGTATGGAAGGTAGTATCGCTATCAGTGATAACGCGGGCGGTGGCACGGTTTTTACGATCAGCCTGCCGGATAGCATAGTGAGATCTTAAAATATTACTCGATATATTTCAGCTGGGCTATCTTATTGTCCAGCGTCTTAGAGTCAGACCCTGCGGCTTTGGCTTTGCGCCAGTAGTCAGCGGCCTTCTCCTTATCTCCCAGCTGTATCAGGATGTCTCCGTAGTGCTCCAGCAGGGTAGGATTAGTAGGATTCTTCAGCACGGCACGATCCTGAAATGTCTTGGCCTCTGCATACTCACCCAGCTGGAAGAGAATCCATGCATAGGTGTCCATGAAGGAGTCGTTGTCCGGATCGAGCTTATTGGCGTAGGCAGACATCTGCTTTGCACGCGGGAGGTTTTCTTTGCGCACTGAGAGGTAGTAGCTGTAGTTATTCAGCACATAGGCATTCTCAGGGTCGAGCTTCAGTGATTTCTCATAGGCGCTATCTGAGGCGGCATTATTCTCCAGGCTATGGTAGGCATCTCCGAGATCGGCAAAGATCTGCGCCTTGAGTGCGGGATTGTCATTGGCCATGCGTTCTGCCTTAGAGAATGTCTTGACCGATTTCCCATATTCCTTCATCTGAAACTCAGCGCCACCCTTGAAAAGATAGATGAGCGCCTGATTTGGGAAGAGCTCCATGGCCTGAGTGGCGATTTCGTTCAGTTTCTGCCAGTCGCGCTGTGCGTTATAGATCAGCATGACCTGCTGCCATACGGTGAAAACATCCTTTTTGAGCTCCAGCGCTTTGAGATAGGCTGGTAGCGCCAGAGTGTCCTTCTTATCTATGAAATAGAGGTCGCCCTGTATAGCATAGGCCTTGGCCTCTGCCGGGTGTGTCTGCACCAGTATCCTGGCCAGCTCAAAGGCATCGTTGATCTTATCCTTCTTGATATCATAATACTGCACGAATGGATACAGCATCTTGATCTTGGTATCTATGCTCAGTTTAGGATTGGCAAAGATCTTCTTCATGCTCTCCAGGCGCGCTGAGCTATCGCCTTTGGCTGCACTGATGTCTGCAGTGGCCATGAGTGCCTGTGCATTGTCCGGCTCTATCTCGAGTATCTTCTGGTAGATCTCGTTGGCCTTATCCTTCTTATTATTCAGCGCATAGAGCTCGGCCAGCATGCCCATGTACTGCACCTCGCCGGGATAGGCGTCTATCAGCTTCTGCACCTCTGCAGCAGCATTGTCAAATTTGTTTTGCTTGAGATAGATGCGCTCCTTCTGCAGTACCACACTCTCTTCCAGGCCGTAGTTTTTCTCAAAGAGGTCATAGGCGCGGATAGCCTGGTCGGGCTGGTTGGTACCGAGATAGAGATAGCCGAGGTCAAAATAGCTGTCTGGGTCGCCGGGGCTGAGTTTGATCAGCTGCTCGTATACTTTGATAGCCTCTTTGGCATTGTTACGCTTCATATGTACCGAGGCCAGCTGCTCCAGGTACCACTTATTGTTTGGGTTGAGCTTGACCGCCGTCTCGGCTTCTGCCTGCGCTTCCTCAAATTTATTGGCATTGAAATACAGGCTGCTCATCTCGTAGTGAGCATCTGCATTCCTGGGGTCTACCTTCAGGAGCTGCTCAAACTTCTTTTGCGCCTCATCATAGTCCTCTATCGCCTTGGCGCGCTGCGCATCCATAAAGATGCGGTCTACCGTATCCCGCTGGGCAGGAGTGAGACGGCTGGTGCCCTGATCGGCAGCGCCATCTTTGGTAGCAGCGCTTTTAGTCTTGCAGCCGGTAGCCAGTATCGCGACCATCAGGCCACAGGAGATATATCTGAGGAGTATGTTCATGTATTAGCTTATCACGACATAGTCTCCTATGCTGAGATCTTCCATTTTACCGACCAATTTAGCATTATTCCCTACCATGCTGTTTTCTATTAACTTATTTTTCAAAACAGTATTGCCCTGAATGATGCTTTTTCTAATCACAGTATTCTCTATCTCGGTACCCTTGCCTACTGAGACATAGGGGCCTATCACGGAGTTAGTGATCTTGACGCCTTCGTCTATGAAGCATGGCTCTATGACCACTGAGTTTACGATCTGGGCAGACTGGTGTACCAGCTCCGTGCCCTTCAGGTAGTTGAGGTACTGGGCGTTGGTATCTACAGTAGCGTTCTTATTGCCACAGTCGAGCCAGTCCTGCACAGTACCCTGCTCAAAGCGGGCACCCTTCTGCTTCATATTCTCCATGGCATTGGTGAGCTGGTATTCGCCTTTCTCACGGATGTCATTGTCTATGAGGTACTGCATCTCCTCGCGCAGCTTCTTGCCATCGCGGAAGTAATAGATACCGATGATAGCCAGGTCTGATACAAACTCCTGCGGCTTCTCCACAAAGTCAGTGATGATGCCATCCTTATCCAGCTTCACTACGCCAAAGGCGCGAGGATCCTCCACCTTTTGTACAAAGATGATGCCCTCTTTCTCAGCCTTGAGTTTGAAGTTGAGGCGGAAGAGAGTATCGGCAAAGGCTACGATCACCTTGTCATGCAGGAAGTCACCGGCACAGAGGATAGCGTGGGCGGTACCCAGCGGCTCCTGCTGATAGCGTACGTGGCAGGCTATCTGCAGGGTCTCAGAGAGGGCCAGCAGTTGGTTCTTGATCTTATCGCCAAAATCCTCACGGATGATGAATACGATGTTGTCTATTTTCTCATCGGTAGCCTGTATCAGGTCCTCTACCAGGCGCTGTACGATTGGCTTGCCGGCTATAGGCAGCATGGGTTTAGGGATGGTCAGCGTATGCGGCCTCAGGCGGGTACCCCAGCCAGCCATGGGGATGATGATGTTCATTCTACTTGGGTTTTGTCGGTATGAAAATGAAAGTTTCTACTCACGAGTATAAAGCTGATCACGCCAAATACGATCACAGCAGCAGTCTGGAGTGACCAGACCAGCCAGCCGAAGCCGAAGCCAACATTGAAGGCTACGCCGTATAGCAGCAGCACCGCGCCGATGGTAGCAGGATAGGCCCCGAGGCCACCCGGTGATATGATAAACGCAAAACCTCCGAAAAAGAGACAGGCCATACCGGCGAAAACCGACATAGGAGCTGTCTCCGGCAGTGCGCGGAAGCAGAGGAATATCATCAGAAAGTACATGACCCAGACCATGATGGAGTAGAAGATAAATAACAGCGGGTTGTCCAGCTTCAAAATAGAGGCCAAACCATGCAGGATGCCGACCAGAAACTTCCAAAGCTTGCCAATAATATGATGCTCGCGCAGCCTATAGAGGAAATACAGGCCTCCCAGACCTATGGCCACCAGTGCTATGACGAGCAGTATGCCCCAATAGCCGGTGGTCAGTTTATTGATACTATCGGCATAGTTTGCAAAGATCTTGTCTCTAAAGAGGGAAATAAGCAACTGGTACTGCCAGATCAGTAATATGGCGCCTACTATCAGTATGCTGACCATGTCTACCATACGCTCCAGCACCATGGTTCCTATAGATTTATCTACGGGGATATTGTCTGTCTTGTAGAGCAGGGTGCAGCGGGTCACCTCACCCAGGCGCGGGAAGACAAGATTCAGCGCATACATCACATAGACGCTATTGATCACATTCATGCGCTGTGGCGTGTAGCCGGCAGAGTTGAGGAGTAGTTTCCACCTTTCTGCCCGCACCAGGTTGCTCAGCATACCGATCAGCGGGCCGAGTATGAGCCACTTGTAGTCTGCGCGGGAGAAGATGCCTTTGATATCCGCTATGTCCTGTGCAGTGAGCTTGCGCGTAGTGAGCCACACGATCAGGATACCCAGCCCGAGGGAGACGACGAGTTTCAGTACGTTGCTGAGGGTTTTAGACATGGGCTTAGGGATTGGGTGCGCAGGCGCTTAGTCCGTCACCTGGTTAGATGCATTGACGTGGATGGTCACCGGCTTGTGATTTTTGTACTCCTCCAGTGTCACCTGGCAGTAGCTGATCACGATGACGATATCTCCCAGAGACACCTTGCGGGCAGCAGGGCCATTGAGGCACATGATGCCGGAGCCACGCTCGCCTTTGATCACATAGGTCTCCAGGCGCTCGCCGTTGTTTACATTCACTATCTGCACGCGCTCGTGCTCGTAGATATTAGACGCGTCCATCAGGTCCTCATCTATAGTGATAGAGCCTATATAGTTGAGGTCTGCCTGCGTCACCGTAGCACGGTGTATCTTTGATTTATATACTGTAAGAGTCATAGCGCGGGCAAAAGTAGACTTATTTTTAAAATATTGCCAATCGGCAGAAACCACGGTCCGCCCCCCAAAAACCAGTAAAATATACATCGGCAGGCAGCACCGCATACACTATCTTTGTACAACGACCATGTCGCTTCAATCATCAATCACAAATCAAAAATCATCAATCACAAAATGCCACTCTGCACCATCCTCACCATAGGCGATGAGATACTCATAGGCCAGATAGTAGATACCAACTCTGCCTGGATAGGCCAGCAACTCAATAGCATAGGCGCCAAAGTACACGAGATCATCTCTGTGAGTGACAATGCGGATCATATCAAGGACGGCCTGCGCCGCGCAGCAAAGCAATCTGAGATCGTACTGATCACCGGCGGCCTGGGGCCGACCAAGGATGATATCACTAAGAAGACCCTTTGCGAATACTTTGAGGTGGGCGAGGTCTTTCATGAGGATATCTTTGAGAACCTGAAAACAATATTCGCCAAGCGGGGCCGTGAGGTCCTGGACATCAATAAAAAGCAGGCACTACTCCCGGCCAACTGTACTGTAGTGCCCAATGAGCGCGGTACTGCACCGGGTATGTGGTTTGACGAGGCGGGCACGATCTACGTGTCTATGCCGGGCGTGCCACATGAGATGAAGCATATGGTGACCAACTATGTGCTGCCTAGGCTGGCAGCGCAGTTCAAATTTCCGCATATCATACACCGCAACCTGATGCTCTGCGGCATAGGTGAGTCCAGCGCAGCCAAGCTGCTGGATGAGTTTGAAAACAAACTGCCGAAGCATATCAAGCTGGCCTATCTGCCGGACCTGGGCATACTGCGGCTGCGCCTCTCTGCCTATGAGGTGACTACTGCCGAGGGCGAGTCAGAGATAGATGCGCTCTACACAGAGATGAAGACGATCCTGAGAGACTACGCCTATGCAGAGGAGGACATCAAGCTGGAGGAGCTGATCGGGAAGTTATTTCTGGAGCAGGGCAAGAAGTTTGCGCTGGCAGAGAGCTGTACCGGTGGGTATGCAGGGCACCTGGTCACCAGTGTGGCAGGCAGCTCTAAGTACTTTGAGGGCTCTACTGTGACCTACTCCTATGATATGAAGCAGACCATACTGGGCGTGAAACCGGAAACGCTGGAGAAACAAGGCGCGGTGAGCGAGCAGTGCGTGCGCGAGATGCTGGAGGGACTTTTGAAGATAAGCAAGGCTGACTACGGCGTCTCTGTATCAGGCATAGCTGGTCCGGATGGCGGCACGGCAGATAAGCCTGTGGGCACGGTATGCTTCGCCGTAGGCGACAGGAATAAGATCGTGACAAAGACGTTTCAATTCTTCCCGCGAAGGATGGAGAATATCAGGATATCGTCCGTGACAGCGCTGAATCTGCTGAGGAAGTTTGTGCTGGGGGAGCTAGAGTAAGTGCCGCCGTGCTGAAAGCGCTTAATACAATTTGAACCACATAGACCACAATAGAGACATAGAAATACACTCCGGCAGCTTTGCCAGGAAAGTCTTTGATGTGAGCACTTAGTGCGCTACTACTTTTTTATTGGGATCTATATTATCAAATAGATCACCGCGGCGGATGAGCCAGCGGAAGCGGATGAGCTGCATAATAGCAGCCACCGTGAGGCCGATGATAAATCCGATCCATATACCTGCGAGGCCCAGGTCCAGGCCATAGCCATGTGCCGGAAAGGCCAGGAGATAGCACGCCGGGATCATGACCAGCCAGTAGGATACAAAGGCAATGATGGACGGATAGGTCACGTCTTGCATACCGCGCAGGATACCGGCAGCGGCAGCCTGCAGCCCGTCACTGAGCTGGAAGAATGCCGCGTAGATGATCATCGTAGAAGCGATAGCCACCACCTCTACATGGTCTGTATACAGGTGTGGCAGTAAACCGTGACCTGCAAAGAAGCCCACAGCAAATACGATCTCAAAAGCTACGGTGAGCAGCAGCACTGTATTGCCGGATACGCGCATGCCTTCGCGGTCCTTGGCACCAAATGAAAAGCCAACCATGATAGTGCCCGCAGCAGACAGGCCCGTAGCTACCATAAAGGTGATGGACGCCAGGCCTATAGCGATCATATGTGCGGCTTCTGCGGTAGTACTGATCCAGCCGCTCATGATCTGGCCTGCATTAAATGCGGCCACCTCCCAGAAGAACTGCAGGCCTGCCGGTATACCTATGCGGAGGATGGGACCGATGAAACTCTTCGCCTTGTCTACTGAGGCTGCATACTGCCTGCGCAGATCCAGTACCTGCCTGTCGCGCCAGATGAAGAACATAATAGCAATAGCCATAGCTGCACGCGAGGTGGTAGTGGCTATAGCCGCACCCTCTATACCCAGCTGCGGCATACCAAAGCGGCCATAGATCAGGATCCAGTTCAGCACGATATTCATAAGCAGGCCGCCGATGGTCACATACATACCTATGCGCGTCCGCTCCATACCATCCAGAAACTGCTTGCCGGCAGTATAGAGGAAGAGGAAGCCGGTAGAGAAATTGACGATGCGGAGGAACTTTGTCGCCAGTACATTATCCGTCTCGCTATGGCCGAGCATAGGGATATACAGCGTAAGCGCCCATATGAGCACCATAAATATGATGGTCAATACACCTGACACTACCAGGCTGGAGCGCAGTACGCCGATGCTGCGATGCCCCTGGCCCTCGCCAAAAGACTCACTGACCAATGGTGAAACCGAGAAAAGTACCCCCATACCGAGCAGTACAGTCATCCAGTAGATACCATTGGCAAAGCCCGATGCGGCTATGTATTCGTGGCCGAGGCCACCTATCTGTACGGTATCAAAAAAACCCATGAGCACCTGGCCCAGCTGGCCCGCTATGATGGGGGTAGCTACGGTGAGCGCTTCTTTGGTCTTGTCGCGGTAGAGTGTAGAGAGCATGATGGTTTAGTACCACAATGATAATGATTGCGGCGGACTCCCTTAGACGGGTTACCAGCATTTGCCATACAGGTCATAGGAGGTACGCTCCAGCTGCTCCCGGTGATCCGGGTGGGCTATGGCTATGAGTGCCTTGGCACGCTGGGCTATATTGCGGCCATAGAGGTCTGCTATACCGTACTCTGTGACCACGTAGTGTACATGTGCGCGTGTGGTGACGACGCCAGCCCCGGGCTTGAGTGTAGGGACGATCTTAGATACCCCTTTGGCTGTAGCAGATGGTATGGCTATGATAGGGTGGCCTCCCTCGCTGAGAGATGCCCCACGTATGAAATCCATCTGCCCGCCTACACCACTATAGATACGCGCGCCGATGGAGTCGGCACATACCTGGCCCGTGATGTCTATCTCCACAGCGCTATTGATAGCCGTCATCCGGTCGTGGCGGCGTATCACGGAGGTGTCATTCACATAGGCTACATCCATCATGGCTACCTCAGGATTATCATGTATGAAGTCATAGAGCCTCCTGCTGCCCATGGCAAAGGAGGAAACGATCCTGCCGGTGTTGTATTTCTTCAGCCGGCCATTGATCACGCCCGCCTCTACCAGCGGCAGTATGCCATCTGAGAACATCTCCGTATGGATGCCGAGGTCTTTATGCCCGCCTAGAAATTTCAGCGCAGCATTGGGTATACCCCCTATACCCATCTGGAGTGTGGCGCCATCCTGTACCAGATTGGCCACGTGGCGGCCTATGGCCAGCTCCCGCTCAGAGAGGTCCAGCTCCTGGACGGTAGGGATCTGATCTTCTGTCCATACTGCTGCCTCTATACGTGACTCGTGTATCAGTCCATCGCCGAGTGATCGTGGCATGTTTGGATTGACCTGGGCTATGATGATGCGGGCCACATCACAGGCAGACCTGGTGATATCTACTGAGATACCCAGGGAGCAGTAGCCATGTGCATCTGGCGGACTCACCTGTATGAGCGCCACATCTATAGGGAACCTCCCACTGCGGATATACAGCGGTATCTCGCTCAGAAACATAGGTATGTACTGCACATTGGTATGCTCTATATAGGGACGGATATTGCCAGAGACGAAGAAGGCATTGACGCGAAAAGAAGTTGCAAACTCCGGTCGTGCATAGGGGGCATCGCCCTCCGTATGCATATGTGTGACCTCCACATCGCGCAGTTCATCCTTTCTCGCCGTGAGCGCTTGTATCAATAATTGAGGTGCGGCAGCGGCGCTCTGTATGAATATGCGCTGGCCGCTGCGGACCATCTGTAATGCTTCTTCTCCCGGGATATATTTCATGCTGTATCTTTTGATCAAAAAAGAGGTCGTAGAAGGGGACCTACGACCTCGATTCAAAAACTCACCGTATCTGTTTAAACCAATGCAAAGGTCGCTGGTCAGACTCTGAAGGGGTATGAGCCAGGCAGTCCAATATCATGACATTCATCATATTTTTTTGACCGTGGGCTTAAGTCGTATTTCGTTAATAATCAAACGGCAAGACATTAGAAAAGCAAAGAAACACCGATTTTAACAGCCGATTCACCCCAAAAATTCAAACATTCGGCAGGAAATAGCGTAAATTAGAATATCACCTGAGGCAACACATTTTCCGTCCTTAAGTCCATTTCATGACCAGACTCAGCCATCGCAGGATACTTATTCTCCTGATTATCACTCCGGTTTTGCTTTTCCTTGAACTCTCTATTGGTTTTGCTGTTTTCGGCGGTATACGCCAGATCAATGAGGACCAGGCTCATGCTACAAGGCTCGAGAATTATATCCGTACCAATACCAGGTTCGTATCCCTGGCAGAATCTTCACAGCGCGGCTTTCTGCTCACAGGGGACCATAGATATAGTGACAGCTTTGAGGTATATCGTGCTGGCATGATCAGAAACAAGCTCTACTATGATACGCTGCCTGCTACAGATAAAACGCCTGCCTTGCTAGCCATCCTGACCACGTCTCAGCATAAGTTTGCAGAGATGACTCAAACCCTTAGCTACTACAATGCAGGGCATAAAGATTCAGCTATGGCGGTGGTAGCCTCTGGCGAGGGTAAACTCATGATGGATAGTATCCGCCAGATGTCCGCCTCCATACGGTCAGGCCTTACTACACAGATAGCTGTAGAGCAAAAACATGAGGACCGACTTTTCATATACTTCTTTGTCCTGATCGCGGTACTGATCGTGCTCAGCATGGCCGTCGTGTATTATACCTATATGAAATTTGCCAGCTACACGCAGCGGCTGGAGGTGCTGGTCAATAACCTGGAGCAGGCCAATGAGCGCATGAGTGCCTACACCAATATGTCCTACCACGAGCTTAAAACACCTCTGCGCAATATCCATGGCTTTGCCCAGCTGCTAAAGGTACGCCACATAAATGGAGGCAATGATCCCGAGCAGGACGAGTTTATCAGGCATATCACCGATGGCGTGCGTCAGATGAACCGCACGATAGATGATATGCGGGAGAAGTACCTGTCTAAACCGTAGCTATCTCTCCGATCAGTTTGCCGCGTAGAGGATATTGCTCCAGCTGTAGTAGTAGGTAGGTGGATTGATCAGCGCGGCAGCATCATAGACGCCATCCCAGTCTCCCGGGCCCGGTGCCGTAGCTGAGCCATCACCATTAGTATCACCACCATGAGCATCATCTTTATAGCTGGTAAAGTACACACCGGTCAGGTCCTTGCCTGCTATCTGCGAGTTGTCGCTGCGGATGCGGATGCCGGGTGCGTAGTCAGCCGAATTAGATGAAGCAAACTTGATGATCACACCAGGCCCTACGGTCACGGTGACCGGGCTGGTAGCTGCATTGTGCGCAGCATCCATAAACTGGGTGTGATAATAAGCGTAGAATACAAACGGTACTTCATTTTCCAGCCAGCTCAGAGAGCTGCCGGTACCGGTAGAATATTCTGAGACGAAGATGCCGTTGTAGGTATTCTTCTGTGATACGTTATCCGGATTGTGGAAGATATTAGAGCTGTCTACACTGGTAGCTTCATTGATAGACCATGGCTTCACGTTATCGTAGAAAACACAGTTAGTGACCGGAGCTACGGTAGCGCCACCACTATAGGAGAGTACTCCGCGGCCAGTGATGGCAGCATCTCCCTTGCAGTGCGCAAAGGTGCAGTGGTCAAACACGATACCATCAGCAGTGATCTCAAACAGAGCGAGGTCATTGCCACTGCCATTGTAGAGAAACTGTGTGTACTTGAACTGGCTGCCCTGAGAGTTGATCACGATGTATGACCAGTCTCCGGCTGCGGGTGTGGTAGCAGTACCATCACCATTGGCATCGCCACCATGTGTGTCATCCTTGTCAGAGGTGAAGATGACGGGATTATCCTTCGTACCATTGGAGAGGATCTTGCCATTGCCGCTGGCCTGGAGCACAAATGGGATGCCCGTATTGGGAAACTTCAGGATGGCGCCGGCCTCTATCGTGAGGGTATTTTGTATCGAGTATTGACTGGACCAGTTGAAATAATAGGTGGTGCAGGAGTGCAGCGTGACTGGCTGGGTAAAGTCAAAACTGGCATCTACGATCACTACGGGTGAATTTGTAGTACACGATGTACTCGTGGTATTATTCTTCTTGCAGCTGCTGAATATCCCGGCCAGAATGGCGAGGATGAGTATGGATCTCTTCATAACTTGGTTTTGGTTTTAACAAAGCTACAAAAGATTAATAAGTCTAAATGCCTGGCTATGAGACAGTCCTACTGCGGTGTAGCAAACTGAGCTTCGTCAGCCTTATCAAAGCCAAGGTCTAATAAGGACCAGCTGCGCGCCATATCATCATTCATCTTCTGCACCATCTTGTTCTTTGATGTAGTGATGATGCGATAGCTACCCTTCAGGACTACTCCATCTATATCTATAGTGGGCACATAAAAATTTATCGTAGCCACTCCCTTGTATGAATGCGGATAGGCCAGCTCCTTAGTGACATAATAGATATACTCCGCCTCAAATTTATTTTTAGCAAAGCCCACATGGCTCATCTCCGTGATCACCACGCTCATCTTTTTACACTTATAGCCCATGATAGTGGTATCAGACAGCTCCCGCACAGGCTGATGGCCATCCACTATATCTCCTGCCGGGCTGATAGAATAGACCAGCTTTCCCATCTCAGTCCGTACCCAATATTCCCTGGCAGGTGCATGAAAATCATATAGTGTCCAGCCTGGCTTCTTCAGGCAAGGGTCATCAGTGCGCACTTTGAGGTCCGGTCCATACTTTACTATATAATCACAACTGCCATTGGATCCGGCATGCCGGAGCTTGGCACTATAGAGAGTCTTCTGAGTGAAGGCAGTAAGGCTGCACGCCAGCATTAGGAGCAAAGTGACTATTCTCATGGTTTAAAGATTTATGAAGTAAGATATAGGTTTTCTTAATTACTTACTCAGCATCATGCTCTTCTTCTTATACAGATTGCGGAAGTGCGGGTCGTAGAGGTCTTTGATAAAGTAGATGGCCTCGCCTGTACTCTTCATCTCAGGGCCCAGCTCGCGTGATACGCCCGGGAACTTGTCAAAAGAGAATACAGGCTCCTTGATGGCATAGCCTATCAGGCGCTTGAAGTAGGTGAAGTCCTGTATCTTGTTTACACCCAGCATGACCTTGGTAGCGTAGTTGAGGTATGGTATATCGTAGGCCTTGCAGATGAATGGCGTGGTACGTGATGCGCGAGGGTTGGCCTCTATCACATACACCTTCTCATTCTTGATAGCAAACTGGATATTGATCAGGCCGCGGATATTGAGTGCGCGGGCTATCTTCTCAGTATACTCGCGCATCAGCTGGATCACTTTCTCAGAGAGATTGTACGGAGGCAGTACAGCGTTTGAGTCGCCAGAGTGGATACCGGCTGGCTCTATGTGCTCCATGATGCCCATGATCTCTACCGTCTCCCCGTCAAATATCGCATCTACCTCTGCCTCCTCGGCACGATCCAGGAAGTGGTCTATCAGGATATTATTGTCAGGGAAGTGCTTCACGATCTTGAGTACCGCCTTGGTCAGCTCCTCATCATCTATCACGATACGCATGCGCTGGCCGCCGAGTACGTAGGATGGGCGCACGAGTACCGGATAGCCGATCTTGTGTGCTACCTCCAGGGCATCTTCTGCATTCTTGGCTGCGCCATACTCAGGGTATGGTATGTTCAGCGACTTCAGCATATCGCTGAAACGCTCGCGGTCCTCAGCTATATCCATACTGTCGTATGAAGTGCCGATGATCTTGATACCAGCCTCTTGCAGGTTCTTGGCCAGCTTCAGTGCCGTCTGGCCGCCCAGCTGCACGATCACACCCTCCGGCTTCTCGTGCTCTATCAGCTCGCGCAGGTGCTCCCAGAATACCGGCTCGAAGTATAGTTTATCAGCTATGTCAAAGTCTGTCGATACCGTCTCAGGGTTACAGTTTAGCATGATGGCCTCGTAGCCGGCTTCCTTGATGGCCAGTACGCCGTGCACACAGCAGTAGTCAAACTCGATACCCTGGCCGATACGGTTAGGCCCGGAGCCGAGTACGATCACCTTCTTTTTATTGGTAGATGGCGATTCATTGGTCGGTACATTGGCGCTGCCGCTCTCCGCCCCTTTCTCAAAGCTGGAGTAGTAGTATGGCGTCTGTGCCTGAAACTCTGCGGAGCAGGTATCTACCAGCTTATAGATGCGGCGGATGTTTTGCTGTTTGGCACGATACTCATACACCTCATCCTCCGTAGTGGAGGTCATGTAGGCTATCTGGAGATCAGAGTAGCCCTTCTGCTTCAGCTCCAGCATGAGGTCTGCATCTATCTCGGTGAGGTCCATCTTGCGGATCTTGCGCTCGGTCTCTACCAGGTCCATGATCTGGTGCAGGTACCATGGGTCTATGCGGGTGATATCCTGTATGGTCTTCATAGGCACGCCGAGTTTCAGCGCGTCATATATCCTGAAGATACGGTCCCAAGATGGCACCTTGATACCCTGCAGCATATCGTCTGCGCTCACCCAGGTCTTGCCGTCTGCGCCGAGGCCTATGCGGTTATTCTCCAGTGACTGGCAGGCCTTCTGCAGCGCCTCCTGAAAGCTGCGGCCTATGGCCATCACCTCTCCTACGGCCTTCATCTGCAGGCCCAGGCTATCGTCCGCGCCGAGGAATTTGTCAAAGTTCCAGCGCGGTATCTTCACTATAGTATAGTCCAGCGCCGGCTCAAAGAAGGCTGACGTGGTCTTTGTGATCTGGTTTTTCAGCTCGTCCAGCGTGTAGCCTATGGCCAGCTTGGCGGCGATCTTGGCTATCGGGTATCCGGTAGCCTTAGACGCGAGCGCAGAGGAGCGCGATACACGCGGGTTCATCTCTATGGAGATGATATCCTCAGTGACAGGGTCTATGGCAAACTGGATATTGCAGCCTCCGGCAAAACTGCCGAGGTCAGTGATCATCCGCTTTGAGTATTCGCGCATGCGCTGGTAGGCGGTATCGCTCAGTGTCATGGCCGGGGCCACCGTGATAGAGTCACCTGTATGCACACCCATCGGGTCAAAGTTCTCTACCGTACAGATCACTACAAAATTGCCCACGGAGTCTTTCATCACCTCCAGCTCGTATTCTTTCCAGCCGAGCACAGCCTTCTCTATCATGACCTCATGCGTAGGAGAGGCATCGAGGCCACGCTGCAGCTTCTCGTCAAATTCTTCTTTAGTATGTACGAAGCCGCCACCAGCGCCACCCAGTGTATACGAGGCGCGGATTACGAGCGGGTAGCCGATCTTTTGTGCAGCTTCTTTACCCTCCAGGAAGGAGTTGGCAGTAAAGGCGGGCGAGGTGCCGATACCCAGCTCTACCATCCATTTGCGGTATTCCTCACGGTTCTCTGTCTTCTCTATCGCCTTAAAGTCGGCGCCGAGTACACGGACATTATATTTCTCCCAGATACCCAGCTCGTAGGCCTCCATACAGAGATTGAGCGCGGTCTGGCCGCCCATGGTAGGCAGCACGGCGTCTATCTTCTGCTCCTCCAGTATCTTGACCACCGACTGTATATTGATAGGCAGCAGGTACACATGATCTGCTACCACAGGGTCGGTCATGATGGTAGCGGGATTGGAGTTGAGGAGGGTGACTTCTATGCCTTCTTCGCGAAGGCTGCGGGCTGCCTGGGAGCCCGAGTAGTCAAATTCACAAGCTTGTCCGATAACGATGGGGCCGGAGCCGATGATAAGGACGGAGCTGATCGAGGTATCGCGTGGCATTCCTGTATGTTTGCGCGAAAATAAAAGAAAATGCGATTTTGTTGGCTGCAAAATCGGGTATCGGCCCCTTTGTGGCACTCCTTTCACATTCTGCTAACACTATGATACATTTTATACTCATATATGGTTGATCTATAATGAAATTTCGATGGCTTAAATGTTGCTCCATCTCTTGTCAAAATCAGAATAGTTATGAAAAGAGATGGATTCAACGTGAGCCTCTGGCAAAGCCGCCCGGCATTTATACCGAAACATGATACACTGCCCTCAGAGAAGCAGGAGGTGATTGTAGTAGGTGGTGGCATCACCGGCATCACCACTGCGCTCCATCTGCAAAAGGCCGGCAAGAAGTGTACCCTGATAGATGCGCAGGAGATAGGTTTTGGTACCACGGGTGGTACTACTGCCCACCTCAATACTACCATGGATACTACTTATGATGAGATTAAACAAAAATTCAGCGCGGCAGCAGCGCAGCAGGTAGCAGACCTGGCTCAGAGCGCCATCACGCTGATCCGCTCCTATGTAAAGGAATATGGCATTGATTGCGCTTACAGCGAGCAGACAGCCTATCTCTGCGCAAAAAATGAGGAACAGGCCGAAATGCTGGATACTATCTTGAAAGGTTGCCTGGACGTGAAGCTGCCGGCGCAATATACCACCGATGTACCGACATCCACGCCATACATCAAAGCAATAAGTGTAGCGCAACAAGCCCAGTTTCATCCGCTGGACTATATCCTAGCGCTGGCACAGCACTTTGAGGCGATAGGCGGACGCATCGTGCATGATTGCAGGCTGACCGGGTTTTCGGAGGAAAACAAGGTGCTCACCATTCAGACGTCAAAGGGTGAAGTAAAAGCCGACGCACTTATTTTTGCTACGCACATACCACCTGGTGTGAATGTGCTTCATTTTCTCTGTGCGCCGTATCGTACCTATGCTCTGGCGGTGAAATTAAAAGGTGATAACTATCCCGACGCATTGGTTTACGACCTGGATGATCCTTACCACTACTTCCGTACGCAGGAGGTGGATGGCGGGCGCTACCTGATCGCGGGCGGTGAAGATCATAAAACCGGTCATGAAGAAAACACTCATGAGCGCTTCAAATGCTTGGAAGCCTATGTGCGTAAATATTATAACGTAGACCACGTGGCCTATCAGTGGTCGTCGCAATACTTCGAGCCGGCAGATGGGTTGCCATATATAGGCCACCTGCCGGGCAATCCTGTGAATGTCTATGTAGCCACTGGCTTTGGCGGCAATGGGATGATCTATGGCACTGCCTCAGCCATGATCCTGACAGCACTCATCACTACAGGTCACAGTGAATATGAAGACCTGTTTTCTCCTGCGCGTGTCAAGCCCGTGGCGAGCTTTGAAAACCTGATGAAAGAAGGCGCCGCGGTCACGAAAGACATGATAGGCGGCTGGCTGTCCATACCTCAACTAGAAGAAGCCGTAGAACTGGCAAAAGGTGATGCCAAAGTGGTAAAATATGAAGGCAAAACCGTAGCGCTGTATAAAGACAATAACGGTGCCCTTCATGCCGTCAATCCGGCCTGCCCGCATATCAAATGCTCCGTATGCTGGAATACCTCTGAGAAAAGTTGGGATTGCCCATGTCACGGATCTCGCTTCTCCTATACTGGCGAGCTACTGACCGGGCCATCTACAAGTGATCTGGTTAAGATCGATTTAAGAGGAGCGTAGATTCTTCCATTGAAACTCTTGAATCACTTTTATCTCACAGTAAATCAACACAATATACAGGAAAATGCATTTTAACAGCTTTCCGGAAATCCAATTGTCACAGAATTGTCGTAATTGTTAATAAGCTGCAAAACGGCTCATAAATGCAATGCCATGAAAAATAAACGGATCAAACAGATACTGCTCGCTGCCGCCGGCACCACGCTGCTGCTGGCTGTGGCACTGGTGGTACATATAGTAATGGTGACACGGCCAAAGGCTGATGCCTCGACTGTAGCCATGGCGCGCATCGACTTCAAGCAGGATATGAGCCAGCAGGATGGAGACAAGGTCACGGCCTGGCTCTCGCATCAGCCGGGCGTAGACCACGTACTGTTCAATGCGCAGACTGAGACCGCTGTATTTAGCTTCTACCCCGTGCGTGCCTCTGCAGACCAGATAGCCACCGACCTCCGCTCACAGCTACACTACAATGGTGTGCGCTACATGCCGGACCAGAAAGCGCTCAAAGGCGGCTGCCCGGTGAGCGACCATTCCCTCAGCTATAAGATCTATAGTACGATAAAGAACATTCTCTAATTTTTCTAACCACTCGCAAAAACTCCAAATGAAAAAGACAACCACAAAGACCGGCATCATCACAGCACTACTGCTCGCTGTCATCGTACTGGCACTCACCCCCACTATGCAATCCTGCAAAAAGGACAACAACACTACAGCTACCACACAGACACTCTACGACTCTCTGGGCGGCACCACGATGGTAAATGACCCATCACATCCCGGTACTATGATAGAGAAGGGCCGCCTCGGTATCCGCTCTGTAGTAGACAGCACTATTTTTGTGATAGCTGGAGATACTGCTATCAATGGCTTCTTTACCGTACTGCTCACAGAGGTGACCTCTGGCAATACCAGCGGCCTGACCGCACTGAGCAAGAACCTCACGGATTTCTTCTGTGTGGCCACCGGTGCAAAGAACTTTACCTATGGCGGCAAGAGCATGACTGCAGCGCACGATCCTGCTCAAAACTCCCGTATGAACGGCAAGGCTGACAGCCACGACTTTGATGTATTTGTAAATGACCTGGTGACAGGTGCTACTAAGGTAGGACTCTCCAGTCAGCTCATCGGCCAGGTAGGCCGTGTGGTCAATACGACCCGCAGCCAGGTGGTACAGCAGTAAATTTTTTGTCTAATGAATTGAAAAAGCCTCTGCGGGATGACCGTAGGGGCTTTTACTTTTCCAGCTCCTTGAGATAGCAGGTGGTCAGTGTCCGGGCCCAGTAGCGTGGCACCTCATAGGTAGCCTGTAGGTGTGCTACAGCTTCATTACACTTCTTATCCCTCTTCGTTGGCTACTCCTCTTCTTTCCAGGCCGCAGTATCATTGCGCGCGCTCAGGATATTGAACACTGGCTGTATGTCATACACCCCACGGTTGTAGCGATTGCTGAGAATGATGACGGTGAGCGTATCGGGCAGGTAGCGGTAGAAGACGGTGTTATTGCCATGCCACCAGCCATTGTGGTAGATCAGGCTGCTGCCATCGGGCTGCTTCATCAGGCGCCAGCCGTAGCCGTAGTTTCGTACGCCCTTATGCTCCAGGCTGCGCGGGGTATAGGCTTCCTCCTGCATAGCCGCGCTGAGATTAGTATGCTCATAGAAGGCGTGGTCCCATATCATCATATCCTCTACGGTAGAGAATACATTCTTGTCACCATAGATGCCGTCATAAGGGTCTTCCTTTTGTGCCTCCCACTTTGAGTTGTAGCTGATGGCGTGTTTGCGTTCCGACTTGTCATTGGTCACATCGCGTATCCAGGTATTCTTCATCCCCAGCGGCTCAAAGAAAGTCACCTTCATATACTCTGGAAACTTCTGCCCGCTGACCCGCTCTACGATAGAGGCCAGGAGCGCATAGTTACTGTTGTTGTACTGAAAGTGGGTACCGGCCCTCGATGTACCCTCTATCTTGGGGTTCTTCATAAAGAGATCTATCAGCCCATCATTGGTCAGGTATTCCTTGCTCTTCCAGAGCTTATCGCCAAAGTAGAGATAGTTAGGCAGGCCGCTGCGATGTGACAGGAGCATGGAGACCGTGATGCCGTGATACGGGAATCCCGGAAAGAACTTGCCTAATGTATCAGAGAGGCTTAGCTTGCCTTCATCTGCCAGGCGCAGTACCGCACTGGCGGTAAAGGGCTTGCTACTGGATGCGATCTGAAAGGGGGTCTGTGCATTCAGCGTATCCTTCTCCTTGTAGTTGCAATAGCCGAAGCAGGCCTTGTACAGGATGCGGTTGCCTTTCAGGATGAGCACATTGCCGTTAAAACCAGCCTTATGCCTGCGCAGGAAGAGGCTATCGAGGCGATGGTACATCAGTCCCTGCAGCACGTGTAGCGAGTCCAGGCACTCAGGGCTTTTGCATACAGGGGCGACTACCGCAGTAGCCTTAGGCTGGGTACGATGGTGACACGAGAAAATAACTGTCAGAAAGAAAACCGCCACGAGGCTATACTGCATCCACTTCACAGCGGGCAAAACAAACAAATTGCCTGAATTTCCCACCCCTTTTAACTAACGCGTGTCAGTGAGTTGTATTTGCATACATGAATGCACTTGTAAAACGGCATGCCTGCCATGGCCGTCAGGTGCAACAATGAGCCATATTTATACGTATAATCTTATCAAGATCATGACACAAAGGTTTGCCTTTTTCGCTTTGCTCATCGCTGCTGTGCTGCACATCAGCGCGTCTACCGTGGAGAAGGTATATACCAACCTGCCACAGGCGCTGGCCAGTGCACCGGCAGTGACCAGCCTGAGCCTGAAAGGCCAGGACCTGAAGCAACTACCGGAGGATATCACCAAACTGGTCAACTTGGAGTCACTGGACCTGTCTTACAACGAACTGACGTCGCTACCTCCACAGCTTTTCAAGCTCAAAAAATTAAAAAAGCTTTACCTCAATAACAATGCACTGACCACGCTGCCGGCAGATATGTCCGGGCTCTCCTCCCTCACCATCATCCGCCTGGATGCTAATCCATTCGCTGCGCCGGGAGCAGAGCTCAAAAAAGTGGCCACTATCCCTACACTGGTAGAGCTAAACTTCTCGGCCAATCACATCAATACCTTCCCGGCAGAGCTGCTACAGCTGGCACACCTGACGGATCTGGACCTCGGCTATGGCACTATCAGAGAGCTGCCAAAAGACATAGACAAACTCAGTCACCTGAAGCGTCTTGTACTGACCAAAAATCAGATCGTCACCTTCCCTCCAGCCTTTTTTAAAATGGCCAGCCTGAATAATCTGGACCTGAGTTATAATAACTTCACGAAACTGCAGGATGAGTTTAGCCAGCTACAGCTGGATGTGCTGGATATCAGCTTCAATAAGAACCTGGCATCCATACCAGCCATACAGGGCCTGCGGTATATCAATATCAAAAGCACACACCTCGACTCTGAGAAACTCAAAGTAGCGCTGGGTGAGGGCAGCATGATCCTGATGTAGTCAGAACATTTGTGCCTTGTAGCCTGTTTTCACTACATGAGCTGCTATACCCTCACACGCACCCAGAGACTACCAATAGATATCCGGACAGCCTGGGATTTTTTCTCATCGCCATATAATCTCCAGGCTATCACACCGGCCTATATGCACTTCCGCATCCTGAATGAGGTAGGGCCCATGTACGCCGGTCAGATCATCACCTACAGGGTGAGTCCCGTGCTTGGCATCCCGCTTTTCTGGATGACCGAGATCACGCATGTGCGCGAGGGTGAGTACTTCGTAGATGAGCAGCGCAAAGGCCCCTATGCCATGTGGCATCACCAGCATTTTTTCAAACCTATACCGGGCGGTGTAGAAATGACAGACATCGTCAACTATGAGCTACCCCTCGGCATACTAGGCGATATCGCCCATTTGCTCTTCGTAAAGAAACAGGTAGAGGGTATCTTTGAATATCGTGTGAAAGCGCTGGAGGATAGATTTGGCAGGTATCAGGGTTGAGCCTTCTTTACCTTGCGGCATCGGTCACTGCAATATTTGACCTCTTCCCATACTCGTTCCCACTTTTTGCGCCAGGAGAATGGCCTGCCGCAGGCCACACATACCTTTTGTGGCAGGTGTTGCTTTTTCAATTCTTTTGTGTCACCTGTTTGAAGACCTCCTCCAGCGAAAACTGCTCCCGCTCCAGTCCGAGCAGGGTCAGGTTTTTGTTTTTGGCAAAAAGGAAAATATCCTCACGCAGGTCGCCCTGGCCAGATGATACGAAGCTCCAGCGGCCATCTTTGAGCTGCTCATAGTGCTTGATACCCTTCAGCTCGCCCAGTAGCGCGCGCTCCACTTTTTGCTTAAATTCTGCAATAACTGTGACCTCATTGTTGAGTTTATTTTGCAGCGCAGCAGCAGTATCATTGGCTACGATCTTGCCCTTATTGACGATGATGATGCGGTCTGCTACGGCCTGCACCTCCTGCATGATGTGTGAGGAGAAGATGACAGTCTTATTGCGGCCCAGGCTGCGGATCAGCTCGCGTATCTCTATGAGCTGATTGGGGTCGAGGCCAGAGGTCGGCTCATCCAGTATCAGCACCTCTGGGTCGTGCAGCATGGCCTGCGCCAGGCCCACACGCTGTTTGTAGCCTTTTGAGAGCTGGCCCACCAGCTTGCGGCGCTCGGCTGTGAGGCCGGTGGCTTCTATCATCGCCTCTATGCGCTGCTTGGTCTTATCGCCTAGCTTGTGCAGGCCGGCCATAAACTCGAGGTACTCCTGCACATACATATCGTAGTACAGCGCATTGCTCTCGGGCAGGTAGCCTATCTTTTTGCGCACCTCTATAGAGTCCGTCATTGTGTCCTGGCCGCATACCAGCGCCTGACCTGTGGTCTGAGGGATAAAGCAGGTCAGTATCTTCATGGTCGTAGACTTGCCGGCACCATTTGGCCCGAGGAAGCCGAGTATCTCCCCCTTGTTTACCTCAAAGGAAATATCATCTACGGCACGCTGTGCGCCATATACTTTGGTGAGACCTGTAACCTTGATAGACATACCACAAATATACCACGTAGCTGCATCTGTGCAAACCTGCACCGCGTCATGCTTTTGTCATTTAAGATGAATTAGCATTGCGATGGCGCTGCTATCCTTGGGATATTCACAGCAAGAAAAGGGCAATTGGTCAATTTTAAGGGTACCGCTTTTGCGTTATTTAGTACAATCGTGCAACTTTAACTTTATATGTCTTCCGGTATCAAAGCTATACAAATGATAGGCACGCAGCGGTCAGGGTCCAATCTCCTGCGCCTGATGCTGAGCCAGCTGCCAGAGGTGTTTGCCCCGCACCCACCGCATATCCTGCTCAATTTTTACCCGCTGATGGATCGCTATAGCGACCTGACTGTGGATGACAATTTCAAACAGCTGATAGAAGATGTCTGCCAGGTGATAGAGCTCAATCCCGTGCCGTGGGAGGGTGCTGCACTGGACCGCCAGCGCCTCTGGGGCATGTGCCAGCGCCGGTCACTGCTGGAGGTTTTCATCCGGGTGCACGAGCTGCAGTGCATAGCGCATGGACTCGATACCTGGTGCTGCAAGAGCCTGGAGACAGTAGCGTATATAGACCACTATGCAGCAGAGGGAGTATCGCCGTATATCATCTACCTGTACAGAGACGGGCGGGATGCAGCCCTGTCATTTCGCAAGGCCATAGTAGGCGAGAAGCACTTCTACCACCTGGCCCGCAAATGGCGGCAAGACCAGCAGCAGGCGCTCGACTTTCTGCAAAGGATACCTGACGGGCAGTATGTGAGACTGCGGTACGAAGAGCTGACCTCAGAGCCTACGGCGCATATCCATCATATCTGTGATAAATTTTCGCTGCCATATAGCAATGATGTGCTGGAGTACTACAAGTCCTCAGAGTCTCAGCGCACAGCAGTATCCGGCCATATGTGGGAGAATGTGGCCAAGCCCATCATGAAAAACAACAGCAACAAGTTTCTGAAAGAGATGACGCATGAGGACCTGGTCATCTATGAGAGTGTGGCCGGAGATATGCTGGAGCGGCTGGGCTATACCCTGATCACAAAACCGGAAGAAAGGCGAAGCTTTTCCGCAGATGAGATCGCAGCATTTGATGCTGAGAATGCCAGGCTGAAAGAAGAAGCGCTACGCACCGCAGACCCACATGACCTCGAGCTACGCAAACCTCAGGCTGCATTCTGGAAAGCACTCAGGGCGCGGCCGGTGAGGTAGTTACTTATTGCTATACTTGAAGAGGAAGTCCTTTTCTTCTTTGGAGAGGCTATTGTAGCCAGACTTTGATATCTTATCCAAAATCTCATCCAGCTTTTTTTGCTCTGAGGTGGGACGCTCAGATCTGTTGCCGGCGGCCGCTGCCCCCCTGCTCACATGCGTCGCCTTCATATTCCTGGCACTGCGGCTAAACAGGTTTGGGATCTTGTCCAGTATCGCAAACCAATCGACACCCGCCTGCAGTGATTTGATATAGGTGAAGCCAAACAATGCGCCACCGATGTGCGCTATCTCGCCTCCTGCATTACCATAGGTGATCGCTACATAGTTGAGCAAAAAGACTGCGATCGCTACAAATTTGATCGGGAGCTCTACGACCATAAAAATGCGGATACGATGATTAGGATTGAGCGCAGTAGCTGCAAACATGATGGCCTCTATACCCGCCGAAGCTCCCACCAGTGAGGAGCTGGCTACATACGGCCGCAATGGCGGCAAGATATGGTAGGCAGCCACGCTAAGCGCTGCCCCGACCAGCCCCCCTCCAAAGAAAATAGCCAGTGCGCGCTTGTCGCGCATATAGAGCTGGTATATCTCGCCAAACCAGTATAGCCAAAGCATATTGTACAGGATGTGCCCTATACCCGCATGTAGGAACATATAGGTGACAATGGTCCACGGCCGCGTGATAAATACTGACAGATCATACGGCAATGCAAACCAGCTGTAGATAGCAGTATACAGATCCTGCCTGCCGGTGCTCCAGAGTATGATATGGAGCGTCTCCATACCTATGAATACGGCAACACAGACTATAATGATCCTGAGGATCACGCTGCCCTTGCTGAATTGATCTACGATATCGTCCCAAACACTCTTGAACATGATCAGTAAAGTACGTCGCGGTTTCTATTCCATAGGCGCACGATGATAAAGCCGAAGAGCGCACCCCCGAGGTGCGCAAAGTGAGCTACGTTGTCAGACGGACTATTGCTCACACCGCTCAGCAGTTCAAACACCACATAGCCACCTATAGCGTACTTAGCCTTGACCGGAATGGGTACGAACATGAGGTAGAGCTCCGTATTGGGAAACAGCAAGGCAAAAGCCGTCAGCACGCCAAACACCGCACCCGAGGCGCCTAGTACCGGCGTATTGATGATCTCCCAGGCCTGCGAGCCGGGCAGTACGAGCAGATTGGGCGGAGCGAGTGAGCCTGTCAGATTGTATATCTGTATGGCCTGTACCAGCGTGTGTATAGCCAGTGCACCAAAGCCCGTCAGAAAGTAAAACTCCGTGAAACGTTTAGGCCCCCATACACGCTCCAGTATCTCGCCAAACATGTAGAGGCCAAACATATTGAAGAAGATGTGCCCGATATTGGCATGCATGAACATGTAGGTGATGATCTGCCACGGGCGGAAGTACTCTGACGAAGGATAATGCATGGCCAGCATACCCGGCCCGAGCGGCAGCAGGCCCGGCAGGATATTGGTCACGGCAAAGAAACCAATATTGGCTATGATGATATAAAATACAGCGCTATTGGTATTGATGCGGTTGTTATTGTAATAGTTGTTTGACCGATTGAACATGCAGTAAAATTAAAAAAGCCTGTGACAAGTGTTCTTTATGTAAACGATCTGTAAAGCCCTGCATTGTATGGCGCCAGGGCATCACACGTCCACTTTCCGCAAATCCTAGTATTTTAGCCCGGTATGCAGCTGGTAGTAGATATAGGCAATACAGCCATGAAGTTTGCCGCCTTTGATGGCGCGGAGGTGCGCTACTCAGGCGCTGGCATAGAGATGCTGGAGCAGCAGCTGGGCGCTACGCGCATGCCAGATCGCTGCCTCATAGCCTCTGTGGCAGACCACAGCAGCCTGGCCCATCTGCTAAAAAAACATAATATCCCTTTTGACCTGCTCTCGCAGGCTACACCACTGCCTATAGCCAATCTCTACCACACACCCGCTACCCTCGGTGCCGACAGGCTGACACTGGCAGTAGCAGCAGACAGGCTCTGCAGCGGCGCACCCTGCCTGGTGATCGCTGCCGGCACCTGCATCACCTACAACTTTGTAGAGGCAGGTGCATTTCACGGCGGTGCTATCTCTCCGGGCATCACGATGCGCTTTCATGCGCTGCAGCACTATACCTCGCGCCTGCCGCTGGTAGACTGGGATGCCCACAGGCATGCCACATATACTGGCCTCATAGGCCGGAACACAGAGCAGTCTATACTGAGTGGCGTGCTCACAGGAGTGATACAGGAGCTGGCAGGCACAATAGAACAGTATGAGCACCGTTATAGCGGCCTTCAGGTAGCAGTGACCGGCGGTGATATGCAGTTTTTGGTTAAGAACCTTAAAAATGGCATATTTGCCCGCCCCGACATGGTCCTGGAGGGATTGAATTATATCTTATTACACAATGCGTAAATACTTTTCGGCTCTCGTACTGGTAGTCCTCTTATGCTGCTCCGGCGCCGCTTACGCTCAGGTGTTTTCTCCTTTTTCCCGCTATGGCCTGGGCTATCTTTCGTCAGATGTTTTCTCGGTGACCAAAGGTATGGGCGGTATCTCTACCGGCTACTCCAGCCCGATACACATCAATCACAATAATCCGGCCTCCTACTCAGAGCTGACCTCCACTACATTTGAAATAGGTGTCAATGCAGATGCGGCCAGCGTGCGTACCAAAGACTCTCTGTACAACGGGGTGAATGGCTCTGTAAACCACGTGGCCATAGGCATACCGCTGCTGCGCAATAAGCTGGGACTCAGTTTTGGCCTGCTGCCATATAGCGTGCTGAACTATAATTTTACCAATAACGATGTAGATACCAATAAGGTATATACAGGCCAGGGCGCGCTGTACCAGTTTTACCTCGGTACGGGCTATCAGATCAAGGGTTTCTCTATTGGCGTCAATGCTGCCTACCTCTTTGGCAAGCTGGACTATACCAGGGGTTTCGCCTTTACAGATTCCATAGATGCGTTTAATGTACAAAATGCAACCTCTTTGAGAGTCGGCGGCTTCGTCTACAATGTAGGGGTGCAATACAAAAAACGCATCCTGAAAAAGACCACCCAAAACTCCCTGAAAACAGATGTCTTCTTCACCGTAGGTGCGCAGGGATCGAGCAATGTGAAAGTAACTGCGCGCACCACTAGCCAGTGGGAGCGCTACCTGAATATATCTGACGTACAGACCATAGTAGATACCCCTCTGAGCTATGTAGAGAAGCGCAGCAGGATGGTGATACCGTACAACTTTTCTGCGGGCTTTACAGTAGGCAATGAAAACTGGTGGATGGTAGGTATGGACTTCCGCTACGCGGGCTGGAGCCAGTTCTCATATGATCTCAATACCAATAAGCTGGCCAATAGCTGGCGCCTGATGGCAGGTGCGAGTATCGTGCCTAACTATGACTCGAAGAAGTTTCTGGACCGCGTGCAGTACAAGATAGGCGGCTACTATGGCAAGAGTGAGGTGATATACCAGAATGTACAGCTATCCGAATACGGCGGTACGGTAGGCCTCAGTATGCCGATACCCATCCCTATGGCAGTGCAGTACAGAGAGGCCGCCAGGTTTCACTTCAATGCTGACATAGGCTCCCGCACACCAGGTGGCAAGAACCTGATAGCAGAGAACTACTACCGCTTCAACTTCGGCTTTACGCTGAATAACGTATGGTTCCAGAAGCGTAAGTTCGACTAAGCTGGTGTTAGCCGGCAGGTGCTGTGGTCTGGCTACGACTCAAACAATCTCTTTTCTTTATCTATTTTCGGGAATCAGGTATTGCCTGTTATTGGGTATGCCGCCCCACTACCACCGGACGCCCGCCACCATAGCACATGCTGGACAAACTATTATATGAAAAGCTCTGCCACTTCTGCGAATACCAGGAGCGCTGCAGGTTTGATGTGGTCAGGAAGTGCATATCGCTCAAAATAGCCAAAGGAGAGATGCAGCCCTATATAGACCAGCTGGAGCGGTCGGGCTTCCTGGATGAGAAGCGGTATGTGAGAGGTTTTGTAGAGAGCAAGTTCAATAATAAAAAGTGGGGAGCGGCCAAGATCAAGGCTGCCCTGTCTGCCAGGGGTATAAAAGAAAGCCAATACCGGGAGCACCTGCAGGAGTTGGATCAGGAGGAGTACTACGCTACTGCCCTGCGGCTGGCAGAAAAGAAAAACCCCACGATCAAAGCTAAATCACCTCAGGATCATAAGCAGAAGCTGATGAGGTTTCTGATGAGCAAAGGGTATGAAATGGCTATAGCCAGCAGGATCGTCAAGGCACTGAAGTTATAGGCCGCTACATCCATTTTTTCTAGTCTGCACATTTCGTCTAATTTTGACCTTATGCTGACAGAACTCCGCCAGAAATACAAAGAACTGGAGCTACGCCTCCACCCTGACTGCAAAGCCCTGCTGGACGGCTGGCAAACCACTAAAGAGAAATACTCCGGTGATACGTTCGCCTTTGGCGTGCGTGATAAAACGATACAACTGCCCTTTACATATAAAAGCCTCTCAGGCACCACTATCAGGAAAGTCTACCTGCCCAAGTACAGTGACTGGGGCGATATCCTGACATGGCAGCTACAGGAGAATGTACCGGGAGAGTTTCCGTATACAGCAGGCGTATTCCCACTCAAGCGTGAGGGCGAAGACCCTACGCGGATGTTTGCCGGCGAGGGCGGCCCCGAGCGGACCAACAGGCGCTTTCACTACGTATCTCTCGGGCAGCCTGCTATCCGCCTGTCTACTGCATTTGACTCAGTGACCCTCTATGGCGAGGACCCGGCGCACCGTCCTGACATCTACGGCAAGGTAGGCAATAGCGGCGTGAGCGTAGCCACAGTAGATGATGCCAAGAAGCTCTACAGCGGCTTTGACCTCTGCGACCCGAAGACATCAGTGTCTATGACCATCAATGGACCTGCGCCGATGATCCTGGCATTCTTTATGAATGCGGCCATCGATCAGGAGTGCGAGAAATACATCAAGGCAAACGGGCTGGAAAAAGAAGTAGCCAAGAAGCTGGATGACATATTCCAGGCTACCGGCAGGCCGGCATATAATGGTCCACTACCGGAGGGCAATAACGGGCTCGGCCTCACGCTGCTCGGCGTATCGGGCGATCAGGTGCTGCCGGAAGATGTCTATGCGCAGCTGAAGGCCAAAGCCCTCTCTGCCGTGCGCGGCACAGTACAGGCCGATATCCTGAAAGAAGACCAGGCGCAGAATACCTGTATCTTCTCTACAGAGTTTGCGCTGAAGATGATGGGCGATGTACAGCAGTATTTCATAGAGCAGAAGGTCAGAAACTTCTACTCTGTGTCCATCTCCGGCTACCACATAGCCGAGGCCGGAGCCAATCCGATATCACAGCTGGCATTCACGCTATCCAATGGTTTCACCTATGTAGAGTACTACCTGAGCCGTGGCATGCACATAGATGATTTTGCGCCAAACCTGTCTTTCTTTTTCAGCAATGGTATGGACCCGGAGTACTCAGTCATAGGCCGCGTAGCGCGCCGTATCTGGGCCAAGGCGATCAAGTACAAATACAAGGGTAATGACCGCTCTCAGAAGCTGAAATACCACATACAAACCTCCGGCCGCAGCCTCCATGCACAGGAGATAGACTTCAATGATATCCGTACCACGCTCCAGGCGCTGTATGCTATCTATGACAACTGTAACTCGCTGCATACAAACGCCTATGACGAGGCCATCACTACTCCTACGGAGGAGAGTGTACGCCGCGCCATGGCCATCCAGCTGATCATCAACCGGGAGCTCGGTACTGCCAAAAATGAGAACCCTAATCAGGGTTCATTCCTCATAGAGGAGCTGACAGACCTGGTAGAGGAGGCCGTGCTGACTGAGTTTAAACGCATCACAGACCGTGGTGGGGTGCTGGGAGCTATGGAGCGCATGTACCAGCGCAATAAGATACAGGAGGAGTCCATGTACTACGAGCACCAGAAGCATACCGGCGAGTACCCGATAGTAGGCGTCAATACCTTCCTGAGCAAGAACGGCTCCCCGACCATCATACCGGGCGAGGTGATCCGCTCTACTACCGAGGAGAAAGAATACCAGATACAGTCACTGGATACCTTCAAGAAGCGCCATGGAGATACCTCTGCTACGGCGCTGCGCAGGCTCCAGCAGGTAGCGATGGACAATGGCAATATCTTTGCAGAACTGATAGATACGGTGAAGCACGCCTCCCTGGGCCAGATCACCCATGCACTGTATGAGGTGGGTGGGCAATACCGCAGGAGCATGTGACAAGCCTATTTATATCTACTCCCGTTTGGCAAAGACGATCATGAATTTGCAATTTTTTTGATGGGTTTATTATGATTTAGAGATAAACTCTTTAGATTGGTACGACCAAAAAATCCAAATCATATGAATATCAGACTGACCCATATATGCTGCTGCATACTGCTGCTTTTTGCCTGTACCGGTGCATTTGCTCAAAAGGATGTAGAAAAAGGCAAGGCGAAACTGAAAGATGCCTTTTCCCAAAAAGATAATGCAAAGAAAAACGAGGAGATACAGAAGGCTGTAGAAACCTTCCAAAAAGCAGGCCTCAAGCAGCAGGAGATCAATGTGATATTGGGCGATGCATTTCTGGAGCATGGCGAGCTGCAGCAGGCCGAGACCAAGTATGGCAGCGCTGATAAAGCCGGCAAAGCCGAAGGACTGGGCAAAGTAGGAGACGCATGGGTAGAGCAGGCCATGAATGATGAAAAGCAGGAATCCAAACTGCTCGACAAGGCCATGAAAGACTATACCAAGGCCGGCAAAGCCAAGGATGGCGCTACAGGCATAGGTGACAAGTTTTATGAGCGTGGAGAGAAATACTACCCTAAAGCTGTAGACTACTACTTCCGCGCGCAGGACACACCATCTGTGACCAAAGTGGCCCGCGACTACGAAAAGCAAGGCTCTACAGAGGGTGTCAATCAGGCTTTTGACCTCTACAAGCGCTCCGGCCTTTACAAGAAGGCAGGTGATCTGGCCTGGGACAATAAGCAATACCTCAAAGCATATGATGCCTACTCTACCGGTGAGATCACTGAGGGCATGAGGAAATGTGCAGAGCAGTTTTACTCACTGGGCCAGGAGAGCGAGGCGCAGAATATCTACCTGAAGATGGTAGAAAGCTATACCAAAACTGCCAATACAGAAGCTATCGAGAAACTGGCACAGGAGAATGTATCAGTGATGAACTACGGCTTTGCATCCCGGATCTATGACAAGGCCGGCAATCTCAATGCTGCAAAAAAATACCATGGCCTGTACTCCCTGATGAATCTCGACCTGGATAGCGCAAAGGAGCTGCTGGCGGGTACGGATCAGGCAGGCCTGATCAAGGCGATAGACGCCAATGCTAAAAACCTCAATCCTCTGAAGGATGTGAAAATGCAGTTTGATGACTGGGTAAAGCAGCAGCCTCCGGTAGCTATAGAGATAGACCCTGAGACCAATAAGTACAAGGTGGCTACAAAGGATGAGCAAATGCTGGTAGACTACTACAAAGTACTGAAAGACCAGATATCAGATCAGTGTGTGGTGATCTCTAAGAATGTAATGGCGATCGGCAACCCGGAGATCAAGAAGATGCTGATGAAGCGCTTCCTCGACTATCCTGCAGTAGGCAAGATACTGGACAAGCAGACCTTTGCGGTCAAGCTGACCAAGTCTACCACACAGGTGAAGGATGTGTACCTGAAGAAGATCTAAAAGAGAATAGAAAGATAATATAGAAGGGCTGGTCACGACCGGCCCTTTTTTTATTTAGAAAGTACCAAAGCGCAGGAATAGGCCACCGTACACAGAGCCTACATTATCGGCCTTGACGCTCAGGTAGTCTTTGCCCAGCACTGCATTGCCACCTATCACGATACCGGGGCGGAAGACCTTTGTGGCATTCCAGATCATGCTCACAGACGGATTGATACAGGCATAGTGCCCCGTGAAGCTCTCACTCTTATTGGCCGCAGGATCTACCCACCCGGCACGTGGATCGGCAAAGTGAACGTAAGCCCAACCCAGGCCCAGCTGCGGCTCAAAAGAGAGTTTCTTGCCCGACCTGAAGATGTAACCTCCGGTCAGACCGGCAGACATGACCGTCGGGGTTATGTTGTTTGGCGTCAGGCCGATGGCGGTATTGCTATTTACATAGCGGTTTACGGTCACGTTATTGGAGGTCAGTATGCTGAAAGCCGCTCCGATCGATATTTTATGGTTGATGACCCAGGCCACCTGAAATCCCGTCACTGCACCTACCTCGCGAAACATATAAGCCGCCTCACCCTCAAACTGTACGTGAAAAGAGCTGTGAAACCGGGAAGCGTGGAAGAAGCCATTGCGCGTACTATCAGGCTGACTATCTACCTGCCGCTGTATAGCCCGGGCGGTAGAGTCTGACTGAGTGCGCTGCGCATATATGGGAGATGCTGCTACTGACAGCAGTAGTCCCATCGTGCCCAATAAGTTCCGAATTTTCCTGTCCTTTACTTTAAAAATCATAAATCACTGATAAACAAGACTATTGTGAATTTTCAATACTTCGCAATACTGTCCAGTCAATACTCCTAAAATACATTTTTTTCAACCAATCTTAACAATCCACCTGTATGCGGTTCCCATTATTCGTTACGTTTGCCCCCCGATGTATGCCGTCATAGATGTAGAGACCACAGGAGGCAGCCCCTCCGTAGACAGGATCATAGAGATCGCTGTCATAGTCTACGACGGTGAAAATATCGTGGAGCAATACTCCTCGCTGGTCAATCCGCATCGCAATATAGACAAATATGTGACCCAGCTGACTGGCATCACAGATAAAATGGTGCGCCATGCACCATCCTTTGAGGACATACAGGAGAAGATACTGGAGATCACACGCGAGAAGATATTTGTAGCGCACAATGTCAAGTTTGACTATGGTATGGTGCGTAGCGAGTATAAGCGCCTGGGCATAGACTTCGTACGCAAACAGGTCGATACCGTCAATATGGCCCGCAAGGTGCTGCCCGGATTTACCTCCTATAGCCTGGGCTCGCTCTGCGAGTCACTCGGCATCACGATAGAGAATAGGCACCGTGCCCTCGGTGATGTAGAGGCCACCGTGAAGCTCCTCGACCTGATACTCAAGCAGGGCAGCGCCAGAAAGTATCTCGAGATAGAGATGAACCATGGCATAGACCCGTCTATCCTCCCGCCAAACATCACACTCGGCGAGATAGAAAAGCTCCCTGAGGAGCCAGGCTACTTTTACCTCAAGGATGCTACTGATAAGGTACTCTTCATCGAAGCTTCTAAGAACGTACGCCGCGAGGTGATCAAGTTCTTTAATAAGGCAGATGGATTTCCGGAGCGGCAGCGGGCACAGGAGGCTATCACTCAGATAGACTACCAGCCTACCGGCAATGAACTCATGGCGCGCCTCGGTGCCTACCACGAGGTGAAGAGGCTGGTGCCTGAGTTTAATAAGCGCCCTAAGGAATACAAACTCACATCGGCTATCTTTATCATCACGGATGAGGAGGGCTTCAAGCACCTGCGTGTAGAGAAGATAGAATTCACCGGAGGTGAGATGACCTTGAAATTTCAGAGCCGTGGCACTGCACAAAAGGTCCTACATAAGATCATAGTAGAGGGCCACCTGCAGGTACAGTTTTCACTCCTCAAAAAGATCACAGAGCCCGAGCAGCGCGAGAACTTCAAGAAATCATACAACGAGAAAATAGATAAGGCCGTTAGAAAATACCTGTATAAGAACTCAAACTTCTTTATAGTAGGTGATGGCCGCCGCCCGGATGAGAACTCTGTGATCTGCGTAGAGAATAGCGTCTTTCTCGGTATGGGCTACATCTGCCCGGAGCTGACCCCTGTGACCAATGAAAGCCTCCGTGCTAGTATCAAACCATACGAAGATGACCTGGAGATACAAAAGATAATCCGCCAGGAGCTACGCAAAGGCAAGGGTCTTAAGATCATCAACTTCTAAGAAGCCTTTACTCACCCCCATCACCTAGTGTAAAGCGTGTCCAGACGCTTTTGCTCTTCCTGCCGTTTTTGATGTCGAGGCGTATGTACATGGTCGTTCCCTTTTTGACCTTACGCACTTCTTTGATCATTTCATCAGTGGGTACATCACCTTTCACGTAGAAGTTTTTGGATACATGACGATTGACCAGAGAGATGGTGATGCCGGTGATCTTATTGTCTTTGTTGATGCGGCCATTTTCCTCAAAGCCGAATGAACACTTGTCCGGAAAGTCCTTTTGAGAATAGACCATATCACGCTCCAGTGCCAGGTGGCCTACGGTGATATTGGTACTGCCCGCTGGGTTCAATACAGGGAACACGCGCTCATGTGGCAGCAGGATAAACTTATGATACAGCAGGATGCGGTTATTGCTGGAGAAGCCGATGATGCGCAGGGTAGCCGTATCCGCACCCTCCGTACGGGCTGACCGCGGCCTGATAGACAGAAAGGAATCCACGCGAGTAGCCAGGCCCTTGTCAAAGAACAACTCTGAGAAACTATACTTGGCGGAAAAACGCAGGCGAAACAAATACTCCTTGTCACAGTCCAGCGTATCTACCAGGGGTATGACCTGCACCTCCTCCCGCTCACGCAGGGGGATATAGATCTCACTATTGATCTTGGTGGTGCCCTTGATAGTACCAGACGTACTTTTCGTCTGGGCATGTAGCGCCGGCGATGCTGCTATGAGCAGCAGGAGTATGGCAGGTCGCAGCCGGTGCATGTATAGGTTTTTTATTCTACGGTCTCAGTCCATTCATTGTAGAGCTCACTGAGGTAGATGTTTTCTTCTTTGGTGATAGGTCGTGTAGCCTTGGTCAGCTTGATGGCAAAATCAATGAGGTGCAAGCGCTCTTCATCTGTAGAGTCTAGGTAGAAGTCCTCCATGCACTTCGTAAAGTGGAGCATGTAGTCTTCCTCCTTCAGCGTGCTGATGAACTCTAGTTCTTTGTCCAGGCTGACTGGTATGGGGAAGTTCTCCGCCACATACTCCGCTATGATACGATCCTCCGCCACGCTAAACTTGTGGTCTACTGCAGAGAGCAGCATCAGGATGTGGTATCCTGCTATAGGTTTGTTTTTCCTTCCGTTTGGCATGACCTTGATTTTGAGGGTAAATTAAGCAATATTTCCAGCTATGGATATTGGTCCAGAGATTTTTTTAACTCGGCTTTAACCTTTTCTACCAGAGATGCGGGCCGCAGCACACGCACATTGGCCCCATAGCTGAGTAGCTGGCTCACCAGCTCATGATTGACCATTACACTCAGGCTGATCTGTGTCTCCTTCGCCGTTTCCTTCACCACCTGCTGTGAGTGGTGCAGCGGCTGCGACTGTATATACTTAGCCTGTACAGGGGTGAATGCCAATAGTACAGTTTCAGCCTTACCCGCACCCTCTGATATGCCATATACATTCTGAAAGTACTTCTCACTGTCAAAGGCTTTGCCGTCAAAGGTCTTGTCCGTGACCTGCAGGTCTGTGAAGCGATCGAAGGCATAGGTCTTTACTTTCTCCGTCCTGCCCTCATGCACATTGCCCAGCAGGTAGAAGCGGCCCCGCGACTCGCGCAGCACATACGGGTCTATGAGGTGTTCCTTCACCGCCTCTCCGTCAAATTTGCGGTAGAAAAGGCGGATCCTCCTGCGCTCACGTATAGCGCGCACCAGCGGCTCAAAGTACTCTATGCCCCGGTAGCTATTGGGCCGGTCAAACTGTATGATCTTGTCCTCTCCGCGAGACTGCTTATTGAAGCGCACAGTCTCTGCTATTTTCTTGATAGACTCCTCAAATTCTTTGATAGCCGGCAGCTCCTTAAACTGGTCGAGCAGGCTGATGGCAAACTCCAGCCCGTGAAGATCGTCTGCGGTGACAGGGAGGTTATTGATAGAGTATGCTGCATCCGAATAATAATAACTGTGCGCCCCCCTATCAAAAATGATCGGAGCCATAAACTTCAACGCCTGGCTGTAGCGCATCTCCTGGATATCCAGCTGGATGGTGCGGCGAGACACAGGCTTATCCAGCCCCTCGCTCACATACCTGATGAGGTGGTCCAGCGTAGGGTTGGGCTTTTTGCGCAGGCGCTCGTCCAGCAGCCGGTATCGGGCAAAGGCGTCTTTATTCAGTGACATATGCTGTCAGGTTTTGGCTGGGCAGCCGTCTATAATAGTACTGCACGCCCTGTATAATATAACCAATCAAATCAGGGTTTCAAAAAAAGTTTCAGCAGGGTGTGCATATGTAACAGGCACATTTTCCGCCCTTTGGCACCCGCCTTGTCGTACATAGGATGGCGGGAACTACCGAAAACTAAAAATTATTTTTTACTACGCAAATTGGTTGCGCAGTGTGCTTGTTATTTCGTGTTATCATTTAAAACTAATCGAGATGAAAGCCATAGAACAAAAACAACCGTCTATCGTTCGCAATAAGATCCATTTCTCTGAGATAGAGTTCTTTACGTCTGAGGAGGTGACCCTGATCGGGGAGATCGAGGTCAATGGCAAAATGGAGTTTGCGCAGTATATCACCAATAAGAAAAACCTCTACCAGCTGCTCAAGCACTCCGGCAAGGTGGGCCAGGAGATCATCTACCTGATCATGGACGCCTTCAAGCGCCCTCACGCAGTACCGGTAAACCTGAACTTAAAGCACATCTTTGGCAAGGCTGTATGCCTCCACCAGTGTATGCTAAAGCTGGATCGCTCCTTTTATGAAAATGAAGTGGGCGAGTGGAAGGTAGACTATAATACCAACCTCTTCTTCATAGATGCAGTGAAGCCGGTAGAGGCACAGCCGGTAGCAGCAGGGCTTTTTTAAGGTTAACGATAAACTTGTATTGACGCCCCAGTTTCTTCCCGAGAGAGGCTGGGGCTTTTATGACCTCATCTCTCTGCCTTCGGCATCTCTGTTCTCCGAAGGAGAAGAAAGAACCTAGTGTATTTGATAAGCGCTACTCTGAACTTTATGATCAATGATTTTAACGCCAAGAACGCGGAGAACGCAAAGGTGTTTTCATCAATTCTCCGCGTTCTTTGCGGCCTTTGCGGTTAATATTTTCTAAAGAGAACGAAGTCCCTACTTAGCTGACAGGATTGAGCGTGATCGAGAAGATCTTGTACTGATTCATATCGCGCTCGTAGTAGAACTTATCCAGTGCGTCATACATATTGCGGGCGCGGAAGTAGGAGGTGTGGAGCTTGTTGTCTCCTATTTTGACCCACTGTATGGTCATACTGCTCTCGCTGCTGTAGTGCTCATTGATATACTCCAGCATCTTGCGCAGGGCGTCTACCTTGTCCGTACCGTGTACGGTGTGAAAGAGGAATGACTGCTCGTGCTTCGGATTGATCGTGACCAGGTCAAATCGGACTACTTCATTCTTCTGCTTGAAGTTGAATATCGCATTCTCCTGGCTGATGCCGAGGGTAGTGATGATGTCCTTCTGGAGTTTTGCGATCTCTATATTCTGGTCGTTGAGCGCCATGGTGCTTTTCATGTGAAAATAAGAAATAAAAAACCGCAGCTGACCAGAGGCAGGATGCCGACGTCAGCTGCGGTCTACGAGTATGATTAAATCTGCTTAGATCAGCTTGTCTGCTATGCCGTCTACGATACCGTAGGCCACAGCCTCCTTGGCATTCATCCAGTAGTCACGGTCAAAGTCCGCCAATATCTGCTCTACAGACTTGCCGGTATTCTCAGCCAGGATCTCTGCGCTCATGAGGCGGGTCTTGTCTATCTCATTTGCCGTGATCTCGATATCTGTGGCCTGGCCATACATACCGCCTATAGATGGCTGGTGTATCATCACCCGGCCATGCGGCCAGATCAGCCTTTTGCCCTTCACGCCACCGCTGAGCAGGATCGAGCCCATAGAGGCTGCGAGGCCCATGCAGATAGTATGTACCGGAGACTGGATCATCTTCATCACGTCATACACTACCATGCCCGACGTCACTACGCCACCCGGAGAGTTGATGTAAAAGAAAATGTCCTTGCCCGGCTCATTGGCATCGAGGAAAAGGAGGCGGTTTACCACGCGCTCTGATGATTCATCCGTGACCGGGCCCCACAGGAATACCCTGCGCTGCTCCAGAAATTTATTGTCAAACTTGGCACCGCCGGCAAATTTCTCGATCAGCTCGTCCGGTTTGCCTGGTACCTGTGGTTCTTCCATTCTAATGTTCATGATTAACTATTTGATGTATAGACGTTCAAAAATAGAATAAATTTTATCACAGCCAATCGCTCATTTCATAGGCTTTCGCAGCCATTTTACTCGGAGCTTTGTTGAAAAGTACAGCGCGAGCCCTGCCGCCTTTTCACGATTTTTGTAGCTGTAGATATGCTGCTGTCACTATTTGATAATCTCTTTGAGGATAAGAAGCCGAAACCCGAAGCGCCAAAGAAGCTGGAAAACTTTGAGCTGGAGGTGAATGGCCGTACGGTGCCGGTGCGCATACAGGAGGAGGCCCGGTTTAATAACCGGATCATGGTCAATGCCAATGGCGTATTGATCCGCATAGCTGCCAATCAACCCATCGAGGAGAAGAAGAAGCATATCGACAACTTCCTGAAGTGGGCCAAGACCAAACTGGACAAGAACCCTCAACTGCTGGACTACCTCCCCCAGCGCAAGTATACCAACGGCGAGATACTGGAGATAGGCAAGCACTCCTTCCGCATCAATATCTTCTATCACGACAACCCGAAAAGCTCCGCAAAGCTCTTTAATGACCAGATAGTGATCAACCTGACTCGCGGGCTGAATAAAGAAGCAGAAGATAGTACTAACAGCTACCTGGTGGCGCGCTGCCTGTCACGCTTCTACACGCCTATCGTATCAGAGCGCCTGCATGAGCTAAACCGCAAGTACTTTGGCAAAACGATCAACTCGGTGCGGATGAAATACAACACGTCTAACTGGGGCAGCTGCTCTACCCAGGGCAATATCAATATCTCTGTGCGCCTGATGTTCGCACCCGACGAGGTGATAGACTATGTGCTGATACACGAGCTGGCGCACCTCGTACATGCAGACCACTCCCCACGCTTCTGGACACTGGTAGAGAAGATCGACCCCGACTACTACAGCAAGGAAAAGCACCTGACAGAAAACAACTTTAAGTACTACCTATAAAAGTGCGCGCTGTACCTGGTACACGCCATCTCCGGCACCACCATTTTGTGAATAATTCCCTCGCACAAAATCGCCGATTTTACTAATCTTTGCATCACCACATGAACCTTGATTCTCTTCTGCATTTCTATGTGACCTATGTGTTCTATGTGGTTCAAAATGTATTATAGTCTCCCTTTAGCGAGATTTAGAGGGGTTGTATTGAAAAACTCCCTCTGCGTCTCTCCGCCTCTGCGGTTAAAAACTGTATTAATTCTATAAATTCTAAAATCCTGCAAATTCTGATTCAGACAATTTGCATTCTGTATTAAAGCCTCCCTATTTTAGGGAGGTTTGGAGGGTAACACCTTCGCGCCTTCGCGAGAAATGTATTTTGCATTTATTCTGAGTTATTCATAAGATTCTGAAAATTCTGCTCCGTATTTCATCACTTCAAAATAAATCACCTATGTCCTCCACACAACTCGGCAACCAAAACGCCTCCAAATGGACCCGCGAGAAAACACTCCAGTTTCTCGACAAAATAGAAGCCATTGCCCTTGATGAATTCTCCATCTGCGACACCCTCTCCCAGGCCTTGCTACGGGCGCGCTGCTACAAGCAGCTCTGGAGCTACTGGAAAAAGAAATGGGAAAATGACGAAGAGGTAATGGACCGCATCTACTACATCGAGCAGATCTTTATCTGCAAACTGGAAGAAGGTGCGCTCTACAAAAGGATGAACGCCTCCACCTGCCATTTCATTTTGAGAAACAACTATGGCTACAACACCAAAGAGGAAAATGAGCTACCGTCACACCTCCGTGATGAGCTATCACAGCCCATAAATGAGAAACCCCTCTCCGGTTCAAAAACAAAAACCGCGCAAGCGTCAAAAACATCCCCCGGAGCTGAAATCTCCCTACCGGAATATATCAATACTACTGTCCACGGCCACGCTGAGCAGCATGATAGAGCGCTCAGGACACAGACAGCAGTGCGGTAGTAGCCGCTGCTCCTCATTTTACTAAGATTTTTAAACTGTTGCGATAACGGAGTGACTATCCCTATGCGGTCACATCACAATTGTGTGGCAATGATGACATCCTTGTCCTCCAGAAAGTCTGTCTCATAGCGGAAGCGCATGAGAAGGCGGGCTACAGTCACTACATCACGCTGGCAGTATTCTACGATCCGCTTCAGCCCCTGCTGCTCATAGTAGACCATGCAGACGTCTTTGCCCTCTATGTCCTCCTTGGGGCTGGGGATGCCGAGTACATGTGTGAGCAGCTTCAGAGAGGTGTAGTTCTTATTGTCTCCAAACTTCCAGAGCTGGAGCGTGTCTACCATCTCTGTCTCCCAGGGCTTCTTGCCGGAGATATCAAAGAGGGCCGGCAGGCGCAGGTTATTGATCACCATGCGGCGGCAGAGGAAGGGGATGTCAAATTCCTTTATGTTGTGGCCCGAGAATTTGAACCGGTCGGGATTGGGAAAGTGCCGATTGAACAGCATCACTACATCTGACAGTAGCTGCTGCTCGTCATCGCCATAGATAGAGCGCAGGCGAAAGGTGTCGGCATTGGCCTCGCGGTCATACCAGAAGAAACCGATGGAGAGGCAGATCACTTTGGCAAACTCAGAGTAGACACCGGCGCGTTTGAGGTAGCCCTCCTCTGCGGTCTCATCAGGTATCTTGAGTGTAGCGTGCTTGATGGCCCAGAGGTCCTTCTCGGCATCGGGCAGTTCCTGCCAGGAGCCGAGGCGGGGCACAGTCTCTATATCGAGGAAAAGGAGGTTGCGCAGGTAGCCGTTTTGCAGCAGCACGACAGATGATTTTAAAATGAAAGTATAAAAAGTCCTGAATTAAGGCTGTTCCTGCATTTGTCTGGTGTCTCTCATCTATCGTCTCATGTCTATTTCTTATATTCACCCTCCCAAATTTTCATATATATGAGTGAGCATCTAAATGATCAGGAGATCGCACGCCGCGACAAACTAAAGGGCCTGATAGAGGCTGGTATAGACCCGTATCCTGCCCCTATGTGGGAGGTCAATGCGACTGCTAAGGATATACTCGAAGCTGTAGAGAAACATAAAGCAGCACATCCCGGCGAGGAGGTGCACGAAGTAGAGGGCTATAAGAACATCAGCATAGCCGGCCGTATCATGAGCATCAATGCCAAGGGCAAGGTGACCTTTATCAAGATACTGGACAATACGACGCGTATACAACTCTTCATCTCGATAGATAATATCTGCCCGGGTGAGGACAAATCACTCTACAATAATGTGATCAAGGGTCTGCTCGACCTCGGTGATTTCATAGGCGTGAAGGGTGAAGCCTTTGTGACCAAGACAGGTGAAACATCGATCCGCGTGAGGGAGTTTAAGGTGCTGGGCAAGGCGCTGCGCCCGATGCCTGTGGTGAAGGAGAAAGACGGTGAGGTGTTTGACGCCTTTACCGATCCGGAGCTGCGCTGGAGGCAGCGCTATGTGGACCTCGTGGTCAATCCTGATGTGAAGGAGACATTTCTGAAGCGTACGCAGATGGTGAAGACGATCCGCGACTTCCTGAATGAGCATGGCGGTGTGGAGGTAGATACACCGGTGCTGCAGAGCATACCGGGTGGCGCAGCTGCGCGTCCATTCATCACGCATCACAATGCGCTGGATACACAGCTCTACCTGCGTATCGCCAATGAGCTATACCTGAAGCGACTGATCGTAGGTGGTTTTGATTTTGTGTATGAGTTCAGCCGCAACTTCCGTAATGAGGGCATGAGCCGCAAGCACAATCCGGAGTTTACGATCCTGGAGTTCTATGTAGCATACAAGGATTATATCTGGATGATGGACTTTACCGAGCGGATGCTGGAGAAGGTGGCGACAGGTATGCATGGCACGACCGAACTCACGGTGGGTGATAATAAGATCAACTTCAAGGCACCATTTAAGCGGATCACGATCTATGATGCGATCAAGGAGCATACCGGCCACGATGTGAGCGGCATGACCGAGGACCAGATCTATGACGTCTGCAAGTCACTGCACCTGGAGGTAGACAAGACAATGGGCAAGGGCAAGCTGATAGATGAACTCTTCAGCGCTAAGTGTGAGAAGAACTATATACAGCCGACCTTCATCACTGACTACCCTGAGGAGATGAGCCCGCTGACGAAGAAGCACCGTAGCAAGCCGGGCCTCGTAGAGCGCTTTGAGCTCATGGTGAATGGCCAGGAGATAGGCAATGCGTACAGCGAACTGAATGATCCGCTGGACCAGCGGGCCCGCTTTGAGGAGCAGGTGCGGCTGATGGAGCGTGGCGATGATGAGGCGATGTTCATAGACTATGACTTCCTCCGCGCACTGGAGTATGGCATGCCGCCTACTGCGGGTATAGGTATCGGCATAGACCGCCTCTGCATGCTCATGACCAACCAGCCTACAATACAGGAGGTGCTCTTCTTCCCTCAGATGAGGCCAGAGAATCTGACGAGCTAAAAGCTATTCGCTTATCTTGATGATCCGCGCAGTGTGCGTGGCAGTGCTACCTTGCGTAAGACTGACAATGTACTGCCCGTCCTGATAGGATGTCAGATCAAGCTGATAGTCATTTGTTACTTTTTGATGCCATATTAACTGACCTGTGATAGCATACAGGGTGACTTCTGTAGGTGCCGAAACAGAGACGCGGGTCCATCCTTCTGTGATTAGGACAGGAGCTACTGCCATAGATGCGTCGCCCTCTACCAGTTTGATGGCTGTCCTGTCTATTGTCTCTTCACACGCCTGCGTACCGTCCAGACCCGCGTATGTGCTTTTGTAAAGACCGATAGCAGTATCCTCATAGCATCTGAGAGGTGAGGCAAAGCCAGAGTTATCACTGGTAGGAAACATACTAATGGTATGCCCGATACCTTCTATGACATATCCACTAAACTCAGCTACCATGCTACCCGCATCATACCAAAAAACCCGTCGTAAATGCCCGTTGATATTTATGGTATCTATTGATCTTATCCTTGCTTCAGTCTGACAAGCTACCATAAAACTATCTCCTACCTGAGCATTAAAATTAAAGTGGGTACACCACCGGGATTGCTGCCAGGTATAGACATAGCCGCTATCGGCGTACGTGTAGTAAAAAGAGATAGTAGATGAGGATGGTCCCGTACGCAGGGTTTCTTTCATCATATGGCAACTTTGTCCGCCCACCACGGTATCTGCCATGGACTCAAAAGTAGTGTAGGTCGTGTAATAGGGATTTGATGTAGTTTGGGTATAGGTCCATTTTGCTCCGATAGGCGCCCAGGATTGAGCGAAACATACTACGGGAGAAAGGAGAATTAATAGTAAAAGTTCTCTGTTCATGATATTAAGATAGGAGACTTTTCCTATCAAAGTGTCATAGCTATGTCACAAAGAAAAATGGGATTACCATCAGGTGGTAATCCCATTTCCGTTGTCTTATTGCGATTTCTTAGCGTTGCGTATACCTCATCAGTTCCTCCTTACTAGAGTCAAACTGAAAGACGTCAGTTACCTTGAAGTAGTTCTTCTGGTCGTAGCAGTAGGCGTAGGCATATTTGGCGAAGTCGAGCTTGCTTTCATCGAAGCTGAAGAGGCGGCAGATGTCTGCTATCTGGTTTGCGTAGAGGCAGTTGCTGGCTGCTACGTTCTTGGCGGTCTTGAGCTTGGTATCATCGAAGCTGATGCTATTGATAGATGCCTTGGCTGACTGGTAGTCAGGGTTGGTCATAGGGTGTGCGCATGGTCCCTCGATCTGCTGCGCGGGTGGCGGTGGTGTAGAGCTGGTAGTAGTGGTGGTATAGGTAGTAGTAGTCGTAGTATGCTGCGTGTAGTTAGGGTCGTTGATATTGACGTTCATGTTCACACCCATACCGCCCATGTTTACGCCTACATTGGCACCATTGCCGCCGGCAGTGGTAGTGGTGGTCTCGGTGACAGTGGTCTGTACCACGGGTACTGTAGTACCATAGTTGTACACTACTACGTCAGACGGTATCACTGGTGTAGCTGTGACTACTACCGGAGTAGCAGAGAAGAACCTGAGCACCTGCTTGCCATTCTTATCTGACTTGATCTTGTAGGTCACGTCTGCAGACTGGGTCTGGCTGCCGGCCTCAGTCACAGGCAGGTAGTTTTTGCTGACCTCACCGAGTGCCTTGTCATCAAAGATCACTTTGCAGTTGTAGTATGGCTGCGTCAGGTTTTGCAGGCGGATATTGGTCTCAGGTTTATCATTCATCCGGGTACCATTCAGGATGAGGTAAAACTTGTGGCCTTCTTCAGAGAAAATAGTGAGTGTGGAGTTGATCATCTGCGCCATGGTGGCAGTATAGATCAGGATACAGCTCATGAGGAGTGTAAGCTTCTTCATTTGTGGGTGTTTTAAGTAATTGAATTGGTTATATCACGGAGGATGTAACAATCGTACCAAATATAAAAAGTAATAACAGCTTTTACTTTTTTTGGCTTACCCTACTTCTTCCCTATGTATGACTTGAGTGCATTGACATAATCCTCGAAAGCTTTGATCCCGGACTTGGTGATACGGCAGGTGGTCTGGGGGTAGTTGCCCTTGAAAGATTTCTCTATGGTCAGGTAGCCGCCCTCGGCCAGTTTATTGAGCTGCACACTGAGATTGCCTGCTGTAGCACCCGTCTTTTCTTTGAGAAAGGAAAAGTCTGCCTCCTGCACACTGATGAGCAGTGACATCACGGCGAGCCGGAGCTCTGAGTGCAGTAGGGGGTCCAGCGGTTTAAACATCGGCTTGCGATTTGGATAGGCGGCGCAAGATAATACCAGGTATGATATATCCCAGCAATACTCCCAATGCCTCCAGCAGTAGCTGGTCTACCGGCTGTACCCACAGGCAGACGAGGGTAAGGATGAAGAACACGATACCACCGGCCATCATAGGACGGAAGCGGAGCATGAGGCCCGATGCCAAGGTGACCATACCGGTGATCATCAGTATAAAAGGTACTGGTGAGGTATGTATATTGACACTATAGGTGATAACTAAGAAGAGGCCAAAGCCATAGGACCACCAGAGGTATTTCACATTGGTATCTACCACTGTACGCACGCCGCCACTGCCGCGAAACCTGCGCTCATAGATGATGCCGATAGGCACGCCTACCACTGGCATGAAAAGCCATGGGAGACCGGCCATATTGCCATAGCCGGCGTATAGCAGGAAATAATTGAGCAGGCAGCAGATGATCACCAGCACTCCCCACAGGATGAGGTGGAAACCATCATCAGCTACCTTGTTGCGAGCTGTATTGATCATAGACTGTATGAGCTCCAGGCTCTCCTCGTGGGTCATTTGTTTTTCTTGTGTCATGATTGTTGGTTTTAGTTTGAATGGCAGTGCAAACGTAAACTAGTTTATAATATAAACCAAATTTAGATTAAAAAATCTTTAGGGAGTGCCTAAAGATCTTTTAATATGTCTTTATGATCAGGCCAGCACGCTGCGGGAGATCACGATACGCTGTACCTCAGAGGTGCCCTCGTATATCTGGGTGATCTTGGCATCGCGCATGAGGCGCTCTACGTGGTATTCTTTTACATAGCCATAGCCGCCGTGTATCTGTACTGCCTCTACGGTAGTCTTCATGGCTACCTCAGATGCAAATACCTTGGCCATAGAGCTGGAGATATCATAGTTTTCGCCGGCATCTTTCTGTGCGGCAGCTTTGTATACCAGGAGCCTGGCTGCCTCTATCTCAGTGGCCATATCGGCCAGCTTGAAGGCGATAGCCTGATGGTTGATGATCTCTTTGCCGAATGCTGAGCGCTGCTTGGCATAAGCCGCTGCGAGCTCATATGCACCTGCAGCGATACCGAGCGCCTGCGCAGCGATACCGATACGGCCACCTGCCAGGGTCTTCATAGCAAACTTGAATCCGAAGCCATCTTCACCGATGCGGTTTTCCTTAGGCACCTTCACATCGTTGAAGAGCAGTGTATGCGTATCAGATGAGCGGATACCCAGCTTATCTTCTTTCTTGCCTACTACGAATCCGGGCATGCCTTTCTCTACGATCAGGACATTGATGCCCTTTGATCCCTTAGATGGATCTGTATGTGCTATGACCAGATATACAGAGGCACAGCCACCGTTTGTGATCCAGTTCTTCGTACCATTCAGTATGTAGTGGTCGCCCATGTCTACTGCGGTAGTGCGCTGGTGGGTAGCATCGCTACCTGCCTCAGGCTCTGACAGGCAGAAGGCACCTATCTTCTCACCTTTAGCCAGTGGCTCGAGGTATTTCTTTTTTTGCTCTTCGGTACCAAACTTCTCCAGGCCCCAGCATACGAGAGAGTTATTGACCGACATGAGTACAGATGAGGAGTTGTCTATCTTAGATATTTCCTCCAGTGCTATCACGTAGCTGAGGGTATCGAGGCCTGCGCCACCATACTTAGGGTCTACCATCATACCGAGGAAGCCCAGGTCGGCCATTCCTTTCACCTGCTCTGCAGGCCAGGTCTGCTCAGAGTCACGCTCTATGACACCCGGTTTGCATACATTCTGGGCAAAGTCACTCGCGGCCTTGCGTATCATCTTATGCTCTTCTGACAGAGAGAAATCCATATCGTAAAAATTTAGTGTGGCGAATATAGCAAAAATAGGTAGCTGACAGCCCGGAGGCCTTGCTCCACTCCTACTTTTCTACCGTGATCCTTGTCACCTTGTTCAGGCCCTTTTCGTCGCTGACGCGCACCATATAGACGCCAGTGGCCAGAGCCTCTGTGCTGATGGTATTGACGCCGGTATTGAGCGCTACGGCTTTCACTAGTCTGCCCATAGCGTCATACATAGATGCGGAGGCAAACTCCCCTGCCTGGTATACCTCTACATTGAAGCGATCACGCGCAGGGCTAGGGTACACTGACACGATAGCCTGAGCTGAGATATCCTGCACGCTGGTAGCACAATCTATAAATCTGTAGCGGTCAAAAAACGTCTTGGCCTGGAAGATAGAATACTGGGCGCAAGGCACGTGGTCCAGATCAGGGTTTATATCCATGGTATCGCAGTCTGCGCACCCGTTCTGCCTCATTTTATTGATCGCTACGGCAGAATTCTGGAACGGCACATAGCTATCTCCCCGGCAGAAAAACACCCTGGTAGGTGCCTGGGGGGCCCAGTCAAAATTGTCATTGTCCCTCAGGGCTCTGCGCATGACAGAGTTAGGGTCATTGACAAAAGTATCCAGCTCGGCCCTCGTGAAGATGTGCTTAGGGATACTCGGCATTGCATTATTTACCGTATTGGTGCCATAGTTCCCGCTGAGCAGTATGGGTAGGATAGAGTCATAGGGATGTACAAATGCCTGAGAGAATGAATCGCAAAGATGGTATATAGGGTTCCACGAAATGACGAGATAGGCCAGATAGGCCGGCTGGGAGTATGGTGTATCAGTCAGCATCCTATTGATCATGACACCGGACATATCATAGGCTCCGGACATAGGCACCGAGGCAGTGACAGTCATCTCTCCATGCAGCTTCTGCTCTATAGCTTTATGCGTGGCCATACAGGCATGGCCTCCCTCAGAGTAGCCCATCAGAAAAAGCTGACCGTTTTGCTTGACACCTGCAGAGTCGCAAAACTCACGCGCCGAGCGCAGCATATCTATAGACGCACTGGCCTCCGTAGCATCATGCTGATACGGGTGGATGCCCGGACCATCTCCCAGACCCAGGTAGTCCGGCTCTACTACTATGTATCCTATCGAGGCCATGACCATGCCTATCACTGGCTCCTGCCCGCCGAGATAGGACGGTGCGTCATGCTTGGCCGTCACAGTACCGTGCTCATACGAGGCCATCGGAAAACGGCAGGTAGTATTGTGGGGTATAGCCAGCATACCAGATGCTGTAGTAGCTGTACTATCAAAGTTTACCGTATTGTAGATAATGCGATAAACATCTATATCGTATGCTGTGCCAAATATGTTTGGTATACCATTAGCGCCCAGTATGGAGTCTATCTGTCCTTTGGTAAATGACGTAAGATAGACCCGGTTTATGATACGCTGGGAGAAAGCAGACGAAAAAATGATCAGAAAGAGGGCCGAGGCCAGGAGTTTCTTCATGATAGCTGTTTATGGGAGTATTTGCAGCCTTAATAATACTCCATTTTAGGGGAATGTTACGTTAAAAACGGAGCCGGGTATAGCTATTTTCCGCTTTGCCTCTGACGGAGAGCCTCGTATAGTAAAACGGCGGCACTCACCGATACATTCAGAGAGTCTATGCGTCCCAGCATGGGTATCTTGATATGCTGTGAGGCGGCATGCATCCAGAGCGGTGACAGGCCGGTAGCCTCATCTCCTACTACTATGGCGGTGGAAGTACGAAAGTCCATGTGGTAATGAGGCTTCGTAGCGGTCAGCTCTGCAGCGTAAGACGTGATCTGCCTGGCGACCAGCCAGGCTATCACATCAGGAGCCGGCGCTATGGCTATCTGATTGGTAAATACGGTGCCTACGCTGGAGCGGACGGCATTGGGGTTGTAGACATCCGTCTTGGTATCGCATACGATGACCGCATCCACGCCTGCCGCATCACAGGTGCGCAGCATGGCGCCCAGGTTGCCAGGTTTCTCCACGCCCTCTATCACGAGTATCAGGGGGCGGTCATGCAGCTGCAGGTCGGACAGGCTATGTGCCTGCGGACGGGCCAGGGCTATCACTCCCTCTGTAGTGCCTCTGTAGGCTACAGACTCGTACACCTCAGCGGTGATCTGAAATATCTCCGTACCGGTCAGACTGCATTTAGCCAGATTGTATTCATCTGTCTCTTTGAGCAGCTCCTCACAGACATACAGCTGGGTGATCTCATACCCAGCCGCATCTGCCAGGCAGAGCTCCCGCATACCCTCTATGGCAAATACGCCCTGCTCCCGGCGCTCAGCAGCCTTGTCCAGCTTTTTGAGGGCCTTGATGCGTGGGTTTTGAGGGCTGGTGATGAGCATGGCGGTAGCAGATAAAGTTGAAAATTGAAAATTATAATTGAATTTAGTACCAGATAAGTATCTGATCGTGAAAATAGGCCTCTTTTTCGGTTCCTTCAATCCGGTACACACCGGCCACCTGATCATAGCCAACTATATCCGGGAGACTACCGACCTGGACAAGATCTGGCTGGTGGTCTCGCCGCAAAATCCCTTTAAGGAAAAGCAAACCCTGCTAAACGAATATGACCGCCTGCACCTGGTACGGCTGGCCATAGAGGGTAACGATGGCCTTATCGCTTCAGACCTTGAGTTTAAACTGCCCAAGCCCTCCTATACCATAGATACACTCACGCACCTCAGGGAGAAATACCCTACATATGAGTTTAGCCTGATCATGGGCGGGGATAACCTGGCCTCTCTGCACAAGTGGAAGAACTATGAGCTGATACTGAATAATCACGACATCTACGTCTACAAGCGCCACACAGAGATGGAGAATCCATTTCCCGACCGGGCCTCCATCCACCTGCTCGATGTGCCGATGCTGGATATATCTGCCACTTTTATACGGGAGCATATACAGAAGGGGCACTCCATGCAGTACTTCCTGCCGGACAAGGTGTGGGAGTACATCCGCGACTATAACCTCTATAAATCCTGATGGGCATACTCAGGTACCTGCTCAGGCTTTCGCTGCTGCTATTGCTGGTCTTTGCATTCAGCCGGATTATCTTTCTGCTATCTGCTCATGACTCTATCACCCAGGATAGCTGGCATACTATTACCTCCGCGTTTTACTACGGGCTGAAAACGGACGTATCTGCCGTCTGCTACATCCTGCTGCTGCCGGCATTGCTCGCGTGCATCGAGCTGATATGGGAGTGGCGTTTTTTGTACTTGCTGCGCCGGTCATTTATCAGGATAGTCATAGTGATCAATGCGCTGATCACGGCTGCGGAGACAGGGCTATATCATGAGTGGGGCACCAAGATAAACTACAAGGCACTGCTATACCTGCAGCATCCCGGAGAGGTATTTCATACAGCCTCGCTATGGCTGCTTTTTGTCTTTCTGGTCCTCACTGTGCTGCAATGGCTGGCAGGCCGGGTCCTGTATCATAAAATCGTAGCGCCGGCGGACAAGATAACCAGACAGCCATGGGCTGTGATCCTCAGCCTGCCTGTAGCGGCCGCCCTGCTGGTGGGCATCCGTGGGGGTGTAGGAGAAATACCGATGTCGGCCGGAGACTCATACTATACTACCAATCCTACGTTGAACTGGGCTGCGGTAAACTCCCTCTGGAATCTAGGCCAGAGTATCCTGACCGGCATGCAGTATGGGCACAGCAATCCGTACCGATCCATGCCAGAGGGCGCTGCCAGCGCTGAGGTACAAAAGCTCGTGAAAGGCCCTTGTGATCCGGCTCCTCACATACTGACTACCGCCAGGCCTAATATTGTGCTGGTGATCTTTGAAGGATGGTCGGCAGATCTGATCTATTCTATCTCAGGAAATGCGGACCACTCCTGCACGCCCCATTTTGACCAGCTGGCAGCATCAGGGCTGCTATTCACCCGGTGCTATGCATCAGGTGAGCGCTCAGATCAGGGGCTAGCTGCGATCCTATCCGGATTTCCGGCGCTGCCGCTATCCTCTATCGTCAACTATACGTCTAAGGTAGACCGACTACCTTCGTTACTCAGCCCATTTCAGCGGGATGGATACGGCTCCCTATTCCTCTTTGGCGGTCAGCTGGGCTATGGCAACCTGAGCACGCTGGTCTATCACAATAAGTTTGATCACGTGATAGAAGAAAGGGACATCGACCCACAGCTATACAGAGGGCGACTCGGTGTACACGACCAGCACACATTTGATATACTACAGCATGTACTCGATACTACCAGGCAGCCATTTTTTGCAGGATTCTTCACGCAGAGCACTCACTTTAGTTTTGACTATCCTGCACCAAAGAAACCCCTGAAATGGGCCGGCAATGACAGCGACTATGCTAATTCACTCATGTATGCTGATAGCTGCCTGGGCGATTTTATGGATAAAGCTAAAGGCAAGAAGTGGTATAGCAATACGCTCTTCATCCTGGTAGCTGACCATAGCCACCTGACACCATGGAGCCAGGATCACCGTACATCATCACTGCATCACATCCCTCTGCTACTGTGTGGCGATGTGCTGGCTCCTGAGTATAGAGGGAAGAATATCCCGGCCACCGTATCACAGCAAGACATAGCTGCCACACTCCTGGCGCAGACCGGCCACCCGCATGACGAGTATGAGTGGAGCCGCGATGCCCTGGCACTGTGCAGCCATCATTTTGCCTATTGGACCTTCACAGAGGGATTTGGGATGACCACTGATAGCTGCGAGCTGGTATACGACCTGGCCGGCAAGAAAGCAGTCAGCAGCGAGTTTCGAAATTGTGACAGTGTGGCCCTAAAAAAGCAGGCCTTTGCTTATATCCAGATGGTGATGGATGATTTCCTGAAAAAGTGATCAGCCCTTTGTCTTCGCTGACTTTTCCTGATTGTACTGGTAGATCACCTGTATCATCACTTTGCCCACGGAGCCTAGCGTGTTTTTGCTGATCAGGTCCATGTTATCTTTGTGCGTATGATGGTGATGGCCGAAACCATCCTCGCCATAGCGGATCACATCTATGGTAGGTATGTGTATGATCTGATTGACATAGTAGTGATCATCCGTGACCTGGCCAAAGATACGGTTGACAAAAAGGCTGCTGTAGCCCAGGCGATCTGCAGTGTGCCACACATACTGGCTCACCCAGTCAGCCATGGTAGCTGACACCCCCTCTCTGGGAAAGGAAGCATCTGCCGTACCCACCATATCCAGATTGATACCGAAGTCTGCACGGTAGCCCGGCACATGCGGGTTTGACGCCCAATACTGCGATCCCAGGCACCATGAGTTCTGCGCCTTTGGCAGTTTGCTATCATCCGGCTGGCCGTAGTCCTCACTATCAAAGAGTATGATATCTACACCTATCTCAGGGCGCTGCTGGTGAATGGTGCGGGCTATCTCCATAGCCACAGCTGTGCTGCCCGCTCCGTCATCTGCACCATTGATCGGCTTGTCGCGGTCATGGTCATCCTCATCTGCTATAGGGCGCGTATCCCAGTGCGAGCTGATGAAGACCCTGGTGGTAGCCTGCGGATTGATAGCAGCGATGATATTTACAGACTTCATTTTCAGCCCGTCAAAAGCAGTGGCAGTATACTTCTGCACGTATACTGTATCTACCCAGCCTTTTAGTTTATGCGCCATCCATACAGCACATTTGTCATGCGCAGCCGAGTTTGGTGTGCGGGGGCCAAAATCGACCTGTGCCTGTGCATAGCTATAGGCCGAGTCAGCATTGAAGCCCGGCACCGTGACCAGCGCCGGCTCCTGAGGTGGTGCAGTATTCTCTGCCGTAGTATCATCGGCTTTGGGATTATGACACGACACCAGCAGCAATAGAGATGCTGCTACGCCCATTACTTTATTCATATCTGCTTATACTTTGGCTTATCAATTCTTACTCCAGCTGGTACCCTCTTTGCCATCTTTCACCTGTATGCTGAGCTGGAGCAGCGCATCGCGGATCTTGTCTGAGGTGGCAAAATCCTTTTTGTCACGTGCATCTTTGCGCAGTGACAGGATCAGGTCCATCAGGCCTTCTGCTGTATTATCGTCCTGCGCATCGGCTTTATCTATGGCCAGTACGTCTTTTACAAAGGCTGTAAAGGTGTCTTTCAGCCTATGGAAAGTAGCCTCCTCTATGCTCCCTAGTGAGAGATGGCCTTCCTTGTATGAGTTTATCTTTTTGCTCATCTCAAAAAGGATAGCAGTCACCTCGGCCGTATTGAAGTCGTCATTCATTTTGTCATATATCTGCTCGCACAGATCATTCACTTCCTTGTCTTCAGCTGCATCTACTGCGGCCTTGCCTGAGCTGTAGGCCAGGGCCTGCAGGTTGTCATAGGCATTCATGAGCTTGGCGTAGCCTTTCTCTGCGGCCTGCAGCGCATCATTAGAAAAATCCAGTGTAGACCTATAGTGGCTCTGCATCATAAAGAACTTGACAGCCATCGGTGCGTATGCCTTGCTCAGCATTTTGTGTGCGCCGGCAAACAGTTCTTTCGGCAAGAATGAGTTTCCTTTGGACTTGCTCATCTTCTCCCCGTTTACAGTCAGCATATTGGCATGCATCCAGTAGCGCACGGGGTTGACACCATCTGCACCTACACCCTGGGCTATCTCGCACTCATGGTGAGGAAACTTCAAATCCATCCCCCCTCCATGTATATCAAACTGCTGGCCGAGGTATTTGCCGCTCATGGCCGAGCACTCGAGGTGCCAGCCAGGGCAGCCGTCTCCCCATGGCGAGGGCCACTTTTGCAGTGCATTATCCGGAGTCTTGATCCATAGGGCAAAGTCAAAAGAATTCTTCTTATCGCTGGTGCCGGATAGCTCACGGGTCACCTCCATCAGGTCGTCTACATTGCGACCGCTGAGCTGGCCATAGGGATGGGTCTCCATGTACTTCTTTACATCAAAGTAAACCGAGCCATTGATCTCATAGGCATAGCCATTGGCCAGGATACGCTTCACCATCTCTATCTGCTCCACTATATGGCCGGTAGCTGTGGGCTCTATACTAGGGGGCATGAGATTGAATATATCGCAGACCTCATGAAAGCTGGTGGTATATTTCTGCACGATCTCCATGGGCTCCAGCTGCTCCAGCTTGGCACGCACTTCGATCTTGCTCTCACCTGCATCTGCATCATCAGTCAGGTGGCCGGCATCGGTGATATTGCGTACATAGCGTACCTTATAGCCCAGGTGCGTGAGGTACCTGTAGACCGTATCAAAGGTCGTAAAGCTCCTTAGATTGCCCAGGTGCACCTCGTTGTAGACAGTAGGGCCGCAGGCATATAGGCCTACGAAAGGCGGATTGAGTGGTTTAAAAACTTCTTTCTCCCTGCTGAGGGTATTATAGATCTTCAGTTCTGATGGCATAGACCTCAAATATAGGAAAAGCGCCTCACGGCTCTAAATGCCTAGCGCTGAGCAGGCAGCGACAGGGTAGTGATCATAGGGTAGTGATCTGACAGCCTGCGCGGTATGGTGCGGCAGGCATGTATACTGATAGATGGGTCCGTAAGCATAAAATCGATGCGGTACACGCCCAGTTTGGTAGCAAATGAGCTACCGAAACCATTGCCTTTTTCTACAAAGGCATCTGTCATGCCCCTGCTTATAGTATGATACGTATACGAGACCGGAGCATCATTAAAGTCGCCACACAGTATCCTGGGGCCCTCATACAGACCGATGGCATCCTGCAGGATACGGGCCTGATGCGCCCGGGCAGCAGTGGCACGCTTCATTTTGCGCAGGATACTCTTCAGCTTGTGCCAGCTGGTGCTTTGGTTTTCGCTCAGCTCCTCTATGGTATCATAGTCGTCATAGCCGAGGTGTATCGATTGCAGGTGAGTATTGTAGACCCTGAGCAGGCGGTCGCCCAGGCGCACATCTGCATACATACATTGATTGGCTGTAGACTGGCCCAGCTGCACCAGTCCTTTATCTGCTATTTCGTATCGCGAGAAGATAGCCAGGCCCCACTGCATATGATTGCTCCTGCGTGAGTCATCACGACGTGGCGTTTTGTCATAGGTGATGCGCATATAGTGATACTGGTACCCGAGGCTATCCCTCAGGTACTCCGTATCGCGAAACTCATTGTCATCAGTATAATACTCCTGGAAGCAAATGATGTCAGGATTCTCAGCACGGATCAGCTGCATGATCTCGGATCGGGTCTCTTTATTGCCGGACCAGTTGTAGAGGTCAAAGTTTCGCACGTTATAGCTCATGACCTTGATACCTTTGGATTCATCTCCAGCGGTATGGACCGCCACTACCGTACGGATAAATGGCCATGCCAAAACCATAGCTGCGAGGTTGACCCAAAAAATGACGATCCGGCCCGCAGCTGAGATAATAAGGCAAGCGACCACCAGCACTAAAATGAAAGGAAAGGCCAGCCCGAGAAACTGCAAGGGCCAGAAGACAGATGGATCCAGATAGCACGCCAGACAGGAAGCCGTGAGCCCTATCAGGACGATCATATTAACTGTATAAAATGCCTTTTTGATCACTGGAGCAAAGCTAACACTCAGCGTGCGGTTTTTAGGATAGAATAGCAAATGGCTGCTGATCGCGCCTGCTCTGCAGGTAGAGCGCAGCTACATCACTGATGGTCTGCTGCAGCGGGCGGAAGGTATAGTCCAATGCTTTGCGCACCTTTTCATTGCTATAGTAGAAGTCATTTTGCCCTATGGCTACGCTATCATGCGTGATGATAGCTGATGGTTTTGCGAAAAGTGACCTGACGCTCTCAAATCTCCAGGCCAGAGAGCCCAGCACCCTGCCGGAGTGAATATACGGCCTGCGTACCTTCATAGCATCCGCCGCCATCCACATCACATCGCGAAAGGATGCATTCTCTGCTGAGACAATAAATTTTTCGGCGCTAATATCTGAATTCATCAGCCTGATCGCTATCTCTACTACATCACGCACATCTACAAATCCATTCACCCCTGTAGTATAAAATGGCAAGCCGCTATGCACATGGCTGAATATCCCATTGGGAGGTATATTCCAGAAGCCACCACCGAGTATAGTAGAGGGATTGATGATGACGGCATTGAGCCCCTCCGCTATACCGCGCCAGACCTCGCGTTCAGCATAGAGTTTGCTCTTGTAGTAGGCAAAATTGTCATTGGAATCTTTGACGTCAAGGTTTTCATCTATGAGTTTCACTGCCCGCTCAGGCCTGCCAAAAGCGGCCACACTACTGACGTATAAAAGCTTTCTGATATCGCTGCTTAGTGCAGCGTTGACCACATTGGCGGTACCCTCTGCATTGACACTGAGCATCTGCCCCAGATCGTAGGGCTGCATGGATATCAGCGCTGCTACGTGGTATACCTGGTCTACTCCCACCATAGCCTCTTCGAGAGAATAGATATCGCGTACATCCCCCTCTATCCACTCTATACGATCGGTGTACCCGGCCAGCAGGCTCATATCACTTGTAGCTCTGCGCAGGCCACGCACATGCTCTCCCTTATCGATCAATTCTTTGACCAGATAGGAGCCCAGCAGGCCATTTGCACCGGTGACCAATATCATTAGATTGCCAAATATTCAGCCGCGAATATCGAACATTCATACCTGATTCAGGCAAATACTTTAAGGGAGATAGAGCGCCCCGCAGATGCTATCTCGCGTAGCTCCTGTCACGGATGACAGTACATTGATCTCGCCCCGCAAGCGCAAAACTCCTATGAGCGCCATGACCAGTGCCTCCTTGTAGCTGACTACCTGTGCCGGGGGAATCTCTACAGCCATGGCAGCATGCTGCCTGATGCACTCTATCAGATGGGTATTAAATGCTCCCCCACCTGTGATGAGCATTTTTGCATCATACTGATGGCTATCAGATGCGGTGCGGATCTGTGCAGCTATCTGTACTGCTATATGCTCGGTATACGTGGCGAGTTTATCTTCTACGCTGATACTATAGGCATCGATGACCGGCAGGACTATCTCAGAGGTGAATCCATTATCCAGAGATCTGGGAGCCGGCTTCTTGTAATAATCCAATGCATCTAGTGTAGATAGCAGCTCTTTATTTACCTGGCCTGACGCTGCCAGCCGGCCATTGATATCAAACTCGTGACCTAGCTCCCCTGCATAGTGATTGAGCACCTGATTGGCAGAGCATATATCAAAAGCTACCGATCTGCCGGGGCTATTTATAGTCACGTTGGCTATACCGCCCAGATTGAGCAGGTAGCCATACGCGGGGAAAAGAAGCCTGTCACCTATAGGCACGATAGGTGCTCCGCTGCCGCCCAGCGCCACATCACTGCTACGCAGATCACATACGACCGGCACTCCGGTGATGGCAGCTATCGCAGCGCCATCTCCTATCTGTGTGGTAAAATGCTGGCCGGGAAAATGGAATACAGTATGACCATGCGAGGCTATGAGATCAGTTTTGCCTGACAGCTGATGACGCTGTATAAAATCTGAAAGGATACTGCCCAGCAGATGACCATACGAAGTATGAAGGTGCCAGAGGCTGCGGCCATCCAGGCTACGCGCCGTACGCAGCTTTGCCATCCAGTCAGGAGTATAGGGGATACAGTCAGCCTGCTCAATCGTAAACTGCCACTGGCCATCGGCGAACCGGAAGTGGCAATATGCCAGATCCACTCCATCGAGCGAACTGCCGGACATCAGTCCGATGACACTATATGCGTCCTGCTTGTGTATCATTACACCTAAACATAGTTAGTTTTAGGGAAAGCTGCGCAAAGCCTAACGCACCAGTGTCACATTGCCCGATCGGACTATACTTTCGCCATCATACGTTTTCGCAGCTATAGACCAGACGTAGGTGCCTATCTCCATATTATGCCCGTTGTAGCGGCCATCCCATCCTACGTTGATATTCTCTGTCGAAAACACCTTGCCTCCCCAGCGATCATACACGGCAAATTCGGTCAGCGTTTCGATATTGAGATAGCGAGATATGCGGAATACATCATTCAGGCCATCGTCATTTGGCGAGAAGGCTGTAGGCAGGAGTATGACGGTGTGCCCATCTACGGTCACCAGCACGGAGTCATAGTTGCTACAGCCGTACTCTGATATAGCGTACAGGTAATAGGTGGTCGTATTGAGTGGAGTAGCAGGAGTAGTGAGCTGAAATGGTGACTCTATATACTGACCCGGTGTCCAGTAGATGTAGGATACATTGGCCGTGCCGCTGAGGGTAGCCGTAGTATTGCGGTATATCAGCGTATCCAGGCCTGCGTCTACTATAGGCAGGGGCCTGATGGTCACTACCACATCTGCAGTATCTGAGAAGCAGTCATTGGATACCCGCACATGGTATACGATAGAGGCCAGAGGGATAGCTACAGGGCTGGAGTCTGATGGATGATTGATCCATGTAGATGGATACCACTGATAGTAGAATCCGCCTGAAGAGTGCAGCTGGATAGCCTTGCCCTCGCATACATCATATGGAGACTGTGCCACCGCCTGTACAGGTAGCTGCACATTGATAGTGATAGAGGTATCAGCATGGCATTGGTGGATATTAAACACCCTCACATGGTAGGTATCTGTATCCAGCGGGTTGGCCATAGGATTGGCTATCGTGGTAGAGCTCAGGCTCGGATCTGGCTGCCACTGATAGTCTACACCGCCGGTAGCCACCAGCTGTATAGGATGTCCCTGGCATATGTAGGCCACATCCGGGCCTATACCAGGTACCGGCGGGAGGTACACATGTACCAGTACGGAGTCCCTGTTTTTGCAGCCGTAGGTAGTCTCTGTGCCTGTCACATAGTACATGCGGTCACTGGTGGGATATGCCAGAGGGTCGGCTATAGTGGTATCTGACAGGGTAGCATCTGCACGCCACTGATATATATCCGCCCCGGAGGCATGGATCTGTACGCTATCTCCTATACAGACTGAGTCTACATGCTCTGTAGTCAGCGGTGGCAATGGATGCACTATCACAGTAGCAGTATCCTGCTTGGAGTAGCAGTAGTTTTGCACTGTGAAAATGTATGTGGTAGTAGTGTGAGGATAAAATAGCGGGCTATTGGAATTAGGATCACTGATGCCCACATTAGGGCTCCAGTTGTAATAAGAATTTCCTTGCTTCAATACATTGAGGGTAATGGTGTCATAGATACAGATCGGCTTTGCGGTATCTACTATGAGGTTGAGCGCAGGGTCCAAGTCGTATACTGTGACCGAATCCATGAGGCGGCAGCCATTGGTATCGACACCTGTCACATAGTATGTCTGATTGCCTGCCGGGGGCGTAGCTACAGGATTGGCTATAGTGGTGCTAGAGAGGCCCGCAGGTGGGGTCCAAGTATAGCTCACTCCGCCGGTAGCTGTGAGCTGCACACTGGTATGAAAGTTTGATCCGGCTTTGCAGACAGAGGTGTCAGGCCCGGCATCTATCTGCGGGTTGGGATAGGTATTTACCCTCACAGAATCAAAATTGCGGCATCCGTGGCCATCAGTCACTGTGACGTGATATGTAGTAGAGGCCACCGGGGTCGCTATAGGGTTGCCTACCATGGAGTCATTTAAGGTGGATCCCGGTGACCACACATAGCTGACACCGCCCGACTCATTGAGCTGAGTAGAGGTATTGGGACATATCTTTACCGTAGGTGAGTGAGTGACCGTAGGCAGCGGCCAGACCGTGACCGTTTTGGCTATCGTATCACGGCACCCGTCAGCCGTCACAGTGATAAGGGTTACGGTTTTAGAGCCGGGCGTAGTATAGAGTACTGACGGATTGACCTGCGTGCTGGTCGTTCCATTGCCCAGATCCCAGTAGTAGCCGGTCACTGTGCCCGTACCCGTATAGGTGAAGTGCACAGTATCAGATACACAGGTAGGAGACACGCTAAAATCAGGCGCCGGCAGTGGTTTGACCGTGATAGAATGTGTAGCGCTGACGGCGCATCCCACGGCGTTGCGCGTAGTGAGTGTCACGGTATAGGTGCCCGGCGTGCTGTAGGTGTGTACCGGATTCTGATCTCCGCTCCGCAGTCCATCACCGAATATCCACCCCCACGACGCCAATGGCGAAGAAGTGGTAGAAGACAGGTCATGAAATACCACTGCAGAGTCCTGGCATACATTTACAAAAGAAAAGTCTGCAGCAAGGGTAGGGTATATTTTGACCAGTGCGTGCGAGGAGTCTACACAGTCTCCTTTGGTGATAATGACAGTCACATAATAAGTCCCTGTGTCAGGGTAGGTATAAGACGGCGCCTGTACGTTTGAAGTATCATTTGTGATACCAGCCACACCAAAATCCCAGTGATAGGTAGGCGTCACATTAGTAGGCGGCGGATTTACCACACTTACGTTACTGAAATTTACATTTCTGTCGGTACAGTTGAGCACGTACACCCCTATATTGATAGAAGGTATATAGCTGCCGGGCTCGTACGGGAGCGTCACTGTAGGGATATTGCACGGTACCACGTTAAACTGATAGTCGCGTATGGTCTGACCTATGTAGGAGCCATTTCTATACTCCGAGACGGCTACTGCCACTACGAATACACCTGTCTGATTGGGCGTACCAGTGAGCAGGCCTGTGACAGGATCTATCTGGAGGTCGCCGGAGTTAGATGGATTATTGATCGGGTTGGTGGGGCTATTAGGCGAGAAGTATGTGACCGGTATAAATGGTGGGGGAAATGCAGATAACGGACAGCCGGGAGGCGCATTGGTACTGGAGCCTGGGCTAGGGTCAAAGCATGTACCGGAATTAGTATAATCCAGAGCTGTGACCAGAGAGTAAGATAGTGAATCGCCATCCGGATCTATAGCTGAGTGGTCAAACTGCAGGAAGTATCCATTGCAGATAAAAAGAGGTGGGCGCTGGGCAAACCGTGGGCTGCTATTAGTAGGGAAGCGATCGTTTGATATATGCGCTACGTAGGCTGCTCCTGTGCCATTGGGTATGGTCATGATGGCGGAGTTACGGCAGCAGCGCTCGTAGACCAGTGTGTAGCCACCCGGACGCGGAGGGAGTACCTTGGTACCGGTGTAAAAAGCCTGCTCTATGCACACATCGATATTACTGAGATCCATGCACGAGTTGACCGTAGACGGCACCGGATCAGGATTGGGGCGGGCCATGGGTATAGAGTCTATATAGTTTCCCAGTGAGTCAAATATCTGTACATACTCCGGGTCGCCATATTGCGCGCACTGCTGACATGCGCCTGAGCAGTTGCGATATAGCTTTAGGGTGACCCTGAAGTTATTGCCCCCCAGATAGTCATAAAACAGCTCTGCCCCCACGATGTGCGACGCCAGCAATGGTACACCCACAGACAGAAATAAAAAGAGGGTCAGTAGCTTTATCTTCATAAAAAAAAGGACACCAAAGATACGCTATAAAGCGTGTTTGCAGCAACAATTATAATTTAACAAGACTTGTTTTCAGCCTACGGTGCTGTAATATCAAGACGGTATATCCAGTCATATAGTGGCCTGTAAATAGACGGGCAAGAAAAAGCAGGCTGAAAAATCGGCGAATCAATCGTTTCAATAGGCTTAAAGCAGAACGGTTTCCGACCCATCTATTTCATTTAACAAAAAAAACAATCACCTTCGTTAAACCATTGCGTCAGTGCATGGTCTACATCATAGAAATATCTATTATCAGATAAAGTTTTTAAGGTGGTTTTAGGGTGAATGGGCTTCTTCGGGAGCCCTTTCATATTTTAGGCCTTTGCTGCTGCTGCGTCCCGTTTTTTCACTCCCAGATTATATATCACCTGAAAGATCAGAAGCGCTACTGCAAAGTACAAGAATGCAGCCAGGGTCATGACCCAGTCCCACTGCACAGCGCCGGTCAGCAGCAGGAGGCAAAGCGGAATAGACAGAAGCGATATACCTACTAATGTGTAGCCTACCCCCCTTTCCTTTAGCCCAAAGTAGTAAAGCATGTGAGTGATGTGATCCTTGCCACCGACGAAGGGTGACTGCTTGCGCAGAAGGCGTCTGAAGGTCACGGTCGTAGTATCTATGAGCGGTACGATGAACATCAGCATAGGCACCACAAACTGCTTGAACTCCAGAACGTCATTGGGATTGTCTTTAAACTGCCATAAATACTCTATACCACACGCGGCCAGAAATACCCCGAGAAACTGACTACCGGTATCTCCCATAAACATTTTAGATGGGTGCCAGTTGAAAAACAGAAACCCAATGAGGGCGCCGAGCACACCCACCATCATCACCAGGTTAAAGTTATTGCGATGAAGCTCCTGGGCAAAGATCACAGCTATGAGGCCTACGATGATAGAGGCTGAAATAGAGGTGGTGATGCCGTCCATATTATCCAGCATATTGATGGAGTTCATCAGCCCTATCACCCAGAATACAGTGATACCGAAATCCAATGCCGGCAGGCCTGTCAGATGGATATAGACGTCTGAAAGGATCAATATAAAAGCACAGGATAGCTGGCCTATAAATTTGACCAGCGGATTCGTGTTGTACGCATCATCTGCCAGGCCCAGTATAAATCCGAGGCTGCTGGCCGCCATGATACCCATCAGGTGTTTATCCAGGAAAAGTGGATTCTCACGAGGCAGCACCCCTATCACCGAGATAGAGATCAGGAATACGATGAAGAATGAAAAGCCTCCGATAGCTGGTTTGACATTGGCAGACCAGCGCTCCTGCTGTAGTTCGGTATTATTTCGCGTACCCAGGTTGAAAGATACTTTCAGGAAAAGCCAATTGATCAGAAATGAAAAAAGTATACTGACCACGAAAAAGGTGGTCAGAAAAACTACTGAATATTTCAGGTCAAAAAACATGGCCTACTCTTGGGTAAATATTTTTTTGAACAAAGGCAGTTTTCTCCGGTTCTTCTCATCATCGCCGTAATATCCGTAGCCGTGCGCTGATCCATAGCCATAGCCATAGCCGTAGCCATATCCATAGCCGTAGCCGTAGCCCGATCCGTAGCCATAGTAGTAGCCATAGCTGGAGGCACCGCGACCGAAATCATTAAGGACACAGGACAGGCGCGATATCTGATTTTCTTCTATCAGCCTGTTTATATTCAGAATGAAGGAGCGATTTGAGAATGCAGCACGGAGTATATAGATAGGAAAATCTGAAAGACGCAATATCTCGAGAGCATCTGTGACCAGGCCGATAGGCGGCGTATCTATGATCACAAAATCGTATTTCGCTTTGAGCTCCTCTATTAGCTGGCGCAGCCGTGGCTGCAGGATCAGCTCGGACGGATTTGGCGGTACCGGGCCAGACGGGATAAAATCAATATTCGCAATATTGCTGCTCAATATGCAGTCATAAGTATTGGACTGATTACTCAGTATGGTACTGACTCCCCTTGAATTGTCCGACTCAAAGATCTTATTCAGACGAGGCTTACGCATATCGCAGTCTATGATGACCACCTTTTTCTCCAGCATAGAGAGGATGGCCGCGATATTGAGCGCAGTAAAGGTTTTACCTTCACCGGGTATAGTAGATGTCGTGGAGATCACCTTTGGCCCGGGACTGTTATCTATAAATTGGAAATTGGACCTGAGTGCCCGGTAGGCCTCTGATATGGTAGATTTAGGATCTTTGGTCACTACTATCTGAGACCTTTCCAGTGTCTCATTGTAGCTCGGGATGATGCCCAGTATCGGCGCCTTGCTCTTGAATGATATCTCCTGGATGGAGATGATCGTTTTGTGCAGCAGGTATCTGATGATGACTATCACCAGACCTATCAGCAGGCCTATCAAAAGACCCGCCAGGCGGATGATAGATACCTGCGGTGATACCGGTGAGGATGGCAGATTGGCATGAGATAGGATAGTATAATCTGACACCACCCCGGCATTTGCTATGAGATAGTTTGACTTCTGGTCAATAAGGCTCAGGTAGAATTTTTCCTTTGACTCTCTGACTTTGTCCAGCCGGTTAAAATCAGAGGCTATCTGAGGCATTTTAAAGATCTTAGAGGTCGTCTCTGCAAACTCTCCGTTCAATTTTCTTATTTCCTCTTCGGTGAAGCGGACCGCATTATCTACATTTTGCAAGAGCTCTACCTGACGCTGCGCTATTTTCTGGTCCATCAGCCTGATCTCCGGGTGACCGTTGGTCACATCCAGGAGTTCTACGTTGCGTGCATCTCTGAGATCATTGAGCTCTTTGATCGCCTCTTCAAAATTCAAATTAGATGACCTGAAATGGATGCCTGGTATATTCTCGTGATTGTTATTGTCAGCTACACGCTTTCTAAACATTTTGAGCACCATGAGGTCTGCCCCCAGTATATCAATCTGATCTGAAAGCTTATTGTTGTCTTCATTGAGCTTGCTTTCCATCTGGGCATCTGTGAAGCCATTCACAGCTCTCAAATATGAAATGGAGTCTTCAAACTGGGCAAAGTTCAGGGAGAAAGTATCTATCTGCTGAGAGATATAGCTGAGGATATTTGTAAAACTTTCTCGCTTCTTCTCGATATCATACTCTATAAACTCTGTGGCCAAAGCTTCGGCTATATTTTGTGTTTTGGCCGGGTTCTTATCTTCATATGAAATTGTGACAAGTTTGGTCTTGGGGTCAAGCGCATTGACAGTAGTGTGATCCATGATATCCCTGATCACATACCCCTTATCCATAAACTTGAAAAAGTAGTTCGCATTAAGTTGCTCACTGGCCAGTCGTCTCACATTCTTTTTGACATATGCCCTGAAGAGCGGTGTGACTACCAGATCTCCAAAGTTGTATATCTTCTCAAAATTGCCACTGCCATGGTTATAAGAAACTGAAAAAGACTTCTGATTGATGATCGTGATATAGATAGGTTCATTTTCTATACGCGTGAAGCCCGGCACCTCTTCCACCCTGAATGGGCTGGACAGATAAAGGTCAGATGATACGATCTTGGACCGCCCCTCCTTGAAGTAAGCGACCCTCAGAGGCAGCTTATTATAGACTTTCTCGGCTATGATAGGAGATTGTATCAGTTTTATTTCCCTGTTGATCTCGCCTTGATCCTGCTCCTGCGTGATTTTTTCTACCCCTAGGATCTGCGCTTCCTTATTTGCGGTCAGAAACAGAACAGATGCGTTAGACTGGTATATATTGGGTGAGTAGTGTATATATAGCCATGACAACAAGACGCTAATCACTGTCACTACGATGATCCAAACTACAGACTTATTGAGCACATACAGAAAAAGCCCCAGGTTGAAATTCTCCAACGGATTGGTGAATTCCTCTTCCTGACCAGATTTTGGTAATGGGGTTGTATTTGATGTGGTGCTTTCCAACTTATAAATCTATTTTAAGGTTCTGGCCAAAAGAGTAATGGAGGTGACCAGGCCAATAAGGCTGAGAATAGGCGTCATGACCGGCAGTATTTCCTTTGCGAAATCTGCAGCCGGGCTCTTCCGCTGCTCTATGTATATAATATCGTTTGACTGTACGATCAGATCTGCAGTACGCAGCCCCTCCAGGGTAGACAGATCCACCAGACGTACCTGAGGATTGGTCAGATCGCCCCTTATTATCTTGATCTTATATGCCTTGATAGGACGCTCCAGACCTCCTGATTTGGCCAGCACCTCTACGAGATTAGTTGGCGCGTCATTGAGTTTCACGACCATTCCCATGTCTCCCTTGAAAAGAAAAACACGTCTGTTTGTGACACGGAGCACGACAAAAGGGTTGACAAAAAGAGACGCATATCGCTGAGCCAACTGTGCCTCTAGCTCATTTTGTGTATATCCCTTCACATACATCATGCCCAATACAGGAAACTTAACAAAACCTTCATTATCTACCAGATATTCTACGAGAACTGCACTCCCGGTACTAGACAGTTGATTTCCGGCTTGCTGTGAGTTAGTTCCCCCACCAAGGACATCTACCAGCTTAAACCCATCTCTGGAGTATACCTGCAGTGTGAGCTCATCACCAGGCTGTATGACATATTCTTCGATGTTCTTTTTGGCTAACTCGAAATACTGATAATCCTTTTGCTTGAACATCGTATTGGGATAAAATACCCTGCATGACGATAACGACAATAGCGCCAGCAACCCCAGAAAGCAATAGAATTTCTTTACCATATAATTCTTACAAACCTACAATAATTGACATAATTAACACAGCCGGAGGCTATAGAACATAAACATCATCTCCTGTCACTGAGCAATCTCCTGTACAAGGCGCCCATATCACGCGCCAGCCTCAGGTGGCTAAAATTCTCCATGACGTGCTGAGTACCCTTGCCAGACATATCCTGGCGCAGCTGCTCATCTTCTACCAGTCGCAGCATGTTGGCAGCAAATCCGGCTACATCATCAGAATCACTGAGCAAGCCGGTCTGGCCCTCCACCAGTATATTGGCTATACCGCCTACGCGGGTGCTGACAATGGGCCGGCCAGAGGCCTGTGCCTCGATCAGGCTGACCGGGGTACCTTCGTTCAGAGAGGTGAGGGCTATGATATCAGATCCGGCATTGGACACATCTATATCCCTGATCCATGAGGTAAAGGTGAGCAGATTGGACGCGCTCAGGTCATCATTATTGAAAGATATACCCAGATCCCTGGCGGCCTGCTCTATGTCTGCCCGTAGCTCGCCATCTCCTATGATGAATGCGCGTATTTTCTTATTCGTCTTGCTTGCGACCAGCTTCAGTGCATTGAGAAAAAGTGAATGGTTCTTGACCGGTACCAGGCGGCCCACTATGCTGATCACGATCTCATCATCTGCTACTCCATACTGAGACCGAAAGGCTTTCCTTTTCTGGTCTTTGTCTTCCGTAAACTTGCTCAGGTCAAATCCTAATGGTATGATCTCAAATTTATCACGGGGTGCTACCTTAAACTGATCTGCAAGTTCACTCCTTTGTATCTCGCTCAGCGTCACTATAGCGTCAGTGCGGCGTGCCAGGTACCGCTCTATCTCCAGAAAGGCCCGCGTTTTCAGTGGACCGAAATAGGAGTGGAATACATGCCCGTGAAAGGTATGCACTATGACCGGTACCTTCTCATGGTAGGCTGCCAGCCTCCCTACAGCCCCCGCCTTGGCGGCATGCGTATGTACGATATCCGGCTTGAAGTCACGGATGATCTCACGTATCTTGAAATAAGCTTTGTAATCTTTGAAAGGATTCAGCTCCCGATACATCTCTTTGATATAGACGGGGTGAAGGTCCAGCTTATCCAGGATAAACTGCGAACTCTGCTCTGTCTCATCTGTCATACCGGATACGAGCATCGTTTCAAAATCACTATCCAGGTACTTGGTCAGGTTGGCGGCATTGTAGGTCGGGCCGCCCAGATTGAGGCGATTGATGATCCTTAAAACTTTTGGCATCAGAACTTAAATAATAACATTTTGAAAACACTACAACTGTCATTGGCTCAGCGATTCTATCCAATAAATTAAACTAAATTTGGAAAGATAAAAAACATCTATTTTACAGATATGCCGATGTCTTCATCAGACTTAGTCTCCAAGCTCAGATATCTATTCTGGAAATTAAGAAGCCTCCTCACTCCACAAAAGCCACAAAGCCACCTCTGTCTGCAGCCTGTGGAGAGAGAATTTGTGCAGCAGCGGACGCATATCACTAATCTGCCTCCTAAGAACATCAGAGATCTCGGATCTACCTGGATGCCGCCAGAGCAATGGGTAGAGCTAGATACAAATGATGTATACCTGAACGTTTTTAATGACTGTAATGTCGCGATAAATGGTATCCTTTTTCAAGGTCTTTGTGCTTTTGCAGGTACTTATATCTATCCTGCATTTTATGATAAATATGGAGTCCCGTTTTTATTGAATACCTACAGGCACTCGAAAAGACGGTCTTGCAATGATGCCTATGAATACCTGCTGGTCCATGACCACTGGAGCGCTTACAATTACTTTCATTGGATCTGTGACGCGCTACCTAAACTATACCTCTTCAAAAAACATTTCGCTCAAAAGAGCAACGTCCGTGTATTCTTACCTGCGGACGCCCCAAAGTTTGCGATAGACTCCGTAAGCATAATGGGGTTTGAAATAGAGTTTATCTCCAGGGCAGAATATGTTTTTGCCAAAAAAGTCTATCATCTCGATTATATCGTGGCATCAGGTTTTACTACTCCCACTTTGCTCGAGGCTATAGGGCACATCCTACCTGCCGATAGACCGCGTGCTGACCGGCAGGTATATATCAGCAGGGGTAAGGCCGGAAGAAGAACAGTGGCCAATGAAAACAAGCTTATTGATCTCCTGGTAAAGAAAGGATTTGAAATTCATTTCACTGAGACGTTGTCTTTCAAGGAACAAATCGAACTATTTTCTCAAACTGCCACTCTGGTCAGTTCTCATGGCGCTGGCTTGACCAATATGTTGTTTATGCCAAAGGGGGGCAGTGTGATCGAGCTGGCGCTAGCTGATACCAGCCAGCAAACCATGTGCTATTGGGCAATGGCTAATGCTATGGATCTGCAATATTCTTACATCCCTGTACCAGCAGGTGATGGCGATGCGCTGGCAATAGATGATAATGCCATTCGTCTTCTCGAAAGTGCTCTTGAGAGTCGCTGAGCCTATGCTATCTTACAGCAGGTCTGTAAGTATCTTCTCTATGCTGAGGCCCTCTGCCTCTGCCTTATAGTTTTTGAAGACCCGGTGGCGCAGGATAGGCAGGGCTACCGCCTTCACATCGTCTATATCCGGAGAGTATTTACCCTTGGTAGCCGCATGGCATTTGGCTCCGAGCACGAGGTACTGCGAGGCACGCGGACCCGCGCCCCAGGCTATATAGTTATTGACCATCGGCAGTGAGTCCTTGCGGTTGGGCCGGGTCTTTGTGGCCAGCTTCACGGCATACTCCAGCACGTTGTCTGCTATCGGTATACGGCGCATCAGCTGCTGGAAGTACAGTATCTCAGTGGCCGACATTTTCTTTTGTAGCTCCACTTTGGCACCAGCTGTAGTACTCTTCACTACCTGCAGCTCTTCTTCAAAACTAGGGTAGTCCAGTGAGATCGAAAACATAAAACGGTCCAGCTGCGCCTCAGGTAGGGGGTAGGTACCTTCCTGCTCTATTGGGTTCTGCGTAGCGAGTACGAAAAAGGGGAGGTCGAGTTTATGGCGCTGCCCGGCTACGGTCACCGTGCGCTCCTGCATAGCCTCCAGCAGTGCTGATTGAGTCTTGGGCGGTGTACGGTTGATCTCATCAGCCAGTACGATATTGCTGAATACCGGGCCGCGGGTAAACTTAAAGTTTCGGCTCTCATCCAGTATCTCTGAGCCGATAATATCTGATGGCATCAGGTCCGGTGTAAACTGGATACGGCTAAAGCTAAGATCGAGTATCTGGGCAATGGTGTGTACGGTGAGTGTTTTGGCCAGGCCCGGTACCCCTACCAGCAGAGAGTGACCATCACTGAAGACAGATATCAGGATATTGGATACAACCTCATCCTGCCCTACTATCACGCGGGCTATCTCAGACTTCAGGTCTTTATATTTCTTTGCAAATGCGTCGAGGGCTTCTACGTCTGAGTTGTACATTGCTATCCGTGGTTTAGCTCAAAGTAAGTGAAAAGCGCCGAGAGGCAGTACCCATCCCGGTATTTATTTTACTGATCCATTGTCAGTGCTGGTCCACTTCTTTATCACATCGCATCCGTAGTAGGATTTGTCGATCTTGATAAAGACATGGCCTTTATTCAGGCGGATCCAGTTGGCCAGCTCATCCTGTTGCTTTTTCTGCCTGGCAGCAGCCTGTATCTTAGAGTAGTCTGTAGAGGGGTCAGCTTTATGAGGCTTGGTCTCAGACTTGAGGTAGATGATCCTGTAGCCTTTTTTCTCCTGTCCGGTCTTGTCCATACTAGTGAATGGAAGCACCTCAGAGTACTGGCCTACCTTCATCCTGTCCAGTGTAAAGATGAGTGTACCATCTATCTCAGACTTTTCAAAGAAGGTGCTCTGTGTCTTAGGATTCGTCATCAGGCCACCATTGAGACGCAGGTTTTCATCGTCTGAAAATTGATTTACCGCTTCGCGGAAGCTCATAGAGTCTGTAGCCAGCTGATGCTGTACGCTATCTATCCGGAGCTTCACCGCGTCCAGGTCATCCAGTGTAGTTTTAGGTTTGATCAGGATGTGGCGCAGCTTTAGTTTATTGCCGCGCTTCTCATCCAGCAGGATCAGGTGATAGCCAAAAGGCGTCTCTACTATATCACTCATTTTGTGCGGATCCAGGCGGTATGCGACAGCCTCAAACTCCGGCACCAGCTCACCACGCTCTATGATACCCAGGTCGCCACCGCTGGAGGCCGAGCCCGGATCCTCAGAGTACAGGATAGCCTGCAGGGAAAAGTCCGCTCCACCCTCTATATCCTTCCTGATCTTTTCCAGCTTTTTCTTTGCCGTTTCTTTCTCCTCCTCTGTCACCTTGGGAAACATGATGACCTGGCCTATCTCCAGCTCAGAGTTGAAATATGGTATACTATCCTTGGGGATCTTGGCAAAGAACTCGTGTACTTCCTGTGGGCTCACTTTGAGGCCTGTAAATACCTTGCCTTTCATCTTGTCACTCAGGAGCTGGTTCTTGATATCCTCAGTGAAATCTTCTTTCATCTCCGCCACACTCTTGCCATAGTAGGCTTCCATTTTCTCCTTTGACCCGTCAAATATGCTGATGAAGTATTTGACACGGCGATCGAGCTCCGCATCTACCTCCTCCTGAGATACAGTGAGGCTATCCAGATTGGCCTGGGCCAGAAACATCTTGTCCAGCAGCAGGCCATCGAGTATACGGCAGCGGGTGTCTGCGGTATCTATCGGATTGCCCTGTGCATTGTGCAGCTGCTGATTGAGCTGTACGTCTATCTCTGACTGGAGCACGATATTATCGCCCACTACGGATATGACACGGTCTGCCGTAGAGAGCTGCGCCCATGCGGGCTGGCCCAGTGCTACGAGGAGCACCAGTACATATATATATTTCAGCGATCTCTTCATTTTAGGGATTGCAAAATAGCAATTTATCTTTTCCATACGTGCTATTCCTTGTCATAGCTGCCGGCTGGAGCTGTGATTTGACAAGTAATAACAAATACGCGGGGGATTTATTGTGCGGCTTTTCGCACCAGGACTTCACTCTTGCCTGATTTCTGGGCATCCGTATAGATACCGTCGTATATTTTCTGGATGAGTACCACCTTTTTCTTATTCATCACGATCTCCCTGATCTGCGCGCGGATATACTCCAGCGGAGATGGCTCGCCCTGATGCTTCACGGTCTTGATATATATGAAATAGGAGTCAGGCCCCTTTTTGACCTCTGAGAATCTGCCGGCCCCGGCCAGTTTCTTCAGCTCGTCCTGTTTGACAGGAAATCGCTTCATCACTGCCGGCCCTGACATCCAGTTGCTATCAGCAAAGGAGTAGCTCTGGGCGTAGGCCTTGCAGTATCCCTCCCGCTTATTGATGTCGTCATCCGTACGGGGGTTGAGTATGGTCGGCCGCATCTTGTCCAGGTCAGGGGCGTCCGTATGTATCTCTACATACTGCAGGTCGTAGATATCGCTCTCGAGGGTAAACTTGTCTTTATTCTCATCATAAAAGGCCTGTACCTCTGCGTCACTTACGCTTTTGTCCAGCTTTTGATTAATGAGTTCCTTTTCGTACTCGTATAGTAGCAATGACTGGCGGTAGTCCTCCACTTTTTTGTCTATACCCAGCTCTCCGGCAGGTACATTTTCTTCTGCTTTCTTGAGCAGCAGCTTGCGGCGTACCCATGACTCACTGTAGTTGACCACAAAGCTTGCAGAGTCTTTGGGAGACATGTTCTTGGTCATGCCCATCACATCTGAGAGGTAGAGATAGTCATCATTGGCCCGGGCCAATACTATTTCGCCCTGGCTGGGCGAGTTTTTCTTAAAATACTTGCACGACGCACCTCCAGCGGCTATGGCTACCAGCAGCATGCACAGCCACCCATTTCTGCTATATATATATCTGCTATCCATGTCAATAAAAAAGGTGCGATCTGCAGACCGCACCTTTCAAAAATAGTATTAAACGCTAATTTCTTACTTCTTAGGCTTGATCAGTGAGCGGAAGACAGCCTGGTCTACTTCTATCGGGTACTTCTGGCGGAGCTCTGCCAGCCAGTTCTTCTCCAGGTATTCCTGATAGTCTGATACAGCATAGCCCTTGGCCTCCTTGAGCGTCTTTGGCTCTGGTTTTACTATATCTTTCACCAGGACAAACTGGTAGCTGCTGTCGTTGAGCTTATTGATCGGCTCGAGGCCTTTCTTCCATGTGGTCTTGTCTACCACATCATATTGGCCTTTCTCATACTTGCCGCTGATCACTGATACCTTGCTGGTGCTGCCTTCTTTGTTCAGCTCCTTTTGTATCTCTTCTCCGGATTTGCCTGCCTTGGCCAGTGCGTAGGCATCGTCAGCTATCTTCTTGTCAGAGCAGTTGAAGATCTCTACATCAGCGCGTTCCTTCCACATATACTTGGTCTTATTGCCCTCGTAGAAAGCTTGTAGGCCTGTCGTATCCTTGGTAGCCTTGCCCCATACCTGACGGTCTGTGAGCTCAAACAGGAGGATGCCGTCACGATATTCCTTCATCAGGCTGGCAAACTCAGGTTTCTTTTTGTCCAGCATGCTCTCTTCATAGTCCAGGCACTTCTGGTTTACCCAGTTGTCATAGTACTCTGCCAGCAGGCCGTCCCTATTCTTGTCATTGCGGTGCTTGGCATTCCTCTGCAGGTATTCGGCGAAGTCTTTGGTCTTGTATGGCTTATTGGCCAGGAAGAAGAGTGTCTCATCGCCAAACTTGATCGAGTCTGACTTCAGGTTGCCGCTGCGGATCACATTGGTATCTATGGCATCAAAAAATTGCCTCTTGGTCACGAGGCTCTCAGAGAAGCGGTTGTCCCTCTTGATACGCTCGATCAGCTTTGTCTTGGCTACTGAGGAGCGGGAGTCGCGCTCTACCTTCTTCTTGAAATCAGCCTTGACCTCTGCAAACGGAGGGATGGCACGCAGCTCTAGGCGCTTGATGATATGCCAGCCATAGGCTGTCTTCACTGGTTTGCTGATCTCACCATCTTTCTTGAGCGCATAGGCTGCCTCTTCAAACTCAGGCATCATACGGCCCACGCCAAACCACTGGAGTTCGCCTTTCTTATTCTTAGACGTGCGGTCTTCAGAGAATGCACTCACAGCGTCATCCCACTTGGCCTTGCCTGCCAGAAGGGCATTGTAGATAGAGTCGGCTTTGGTCTTGAGTTTTGCCTTTTCTGCATCCGTAGCTTTCTCGCCAAATTTGAGGAGAATATGTGCTACATGTATCTCCCCTTGTGCCGGGCGGGTCTTATTCAGCTTCACTATGTGATAGCCAAACTGTGTGCGCACCGGCCCGGATATTTCATTTGGTTTCAGTGTGTATGCTGCAGACTCAAACGGGTATACCGTCTGGAATACAGTGAACCAGCCTATGCTACCACCATTATCCTTGGCAGATGGATCGCCTTTTTCTTTTTCTGCAGACTCTTTTGCCAGTTTGGCAAAGTCCTCGCCCTTCAGCAGGCGGGCACGGTAGTCCAGGGCCTTATTGTATGCAGCCAGGGTATCAGCCGGATTGGCACCCTCTTCACAGCCTACCAGGATGTGGCTCACGTTGACCTCCTGCTTGGAGCGATCGTAGGCCTCCTGTATCAGGCGGTCAGTGATTTCCTTGTCAGTCAGGTAGCTCTTGGCCAGCTGCTTGCGGTATCCTTCCAGCTCACCCTTCAGAGAGGAGATGGTGTCCAGCTTCAGCGCCTCAGCCTCGCGTACCTTCAGGCGAAAATTCTCATACAGCGTGAGATAGTCCGTGAGAGACTTCTCACTGTAGTCAGCCTGATTATTGATGTTATTCTTGGTGTAGACATATTCAAACTCGCCCACGGTCACAGGCTGCTTGTCTACAGTGAAAATGATGGCGCTCTTTTCTGCCTTCTTCACGGCCGGGGCAGGAGCTGCCTTGGTAGCTGCCGGTTTGGTCTGTCCATAGGCTGTGACAGCAGAGATCGTCAAAAGCACAGCTACACTTTTGCGGATCATATTGGTTGTATTCATATTACTGTTAAAGGATGACAAGTATAACACTTGAGGAAAAAAGTCGGGCGAAGTTAATCAAATTTAACACAGCCAAAAGTGCAGGAAAATATTTCAAATAGAGGCTGGGAGGCCCTTCCGGGTAGGGATACAGAGTGTCATTATCAGCTATTTTGCCCACCTTTGTGCCATGCCTCTGCTGAATGATGGTCCGCAAAAGGACGATGATTTTACCCTCCGCTGGTACCGGGTGCGAAACCGCGTACGCGATGAATTTGGCCAGCGGCCGGATGTCAATGCTATGCTATTCCTGATAGGTATGAATGAGGTGGGCATCGTAAAGGAAAAATGGGAGAAAGAGGAAAAGCTCAATCTCATGCATATAGCCGTATGCCGCCTGCTGGAGCAGGATGGCTACTACAAACTGACGGGTGATGATGAAGACGGCTGGCCTCACTACGAGGCCGTCAAAGGCCTGCCGCCCTTCTCTATGAAAGAGCAGGAGGAGCTACTGAAAAAGCGTATCGTGGAGTATTTTGAGGCAATATAGCGCTCAGCTTGTGTAGGGACTAGGCCTCCTCCTGCCCCGTCTGGCGCAGGTAGTCGTGCCAGTAGCCCGCCTTGTATGGATAGCGCACCAGGTACAGTTCCCGTACTTTATCAAAGATCAACTCGCGGAGCTGGGCAGTATTGCGGCCCTGCGTGGCAGAGATAAAGATGGCATTGTGATTGGTCTTTTGCATCCAGGTGTCCTGTAGCTCCTGCAGCAGATTGCGCCACACCTCCTGTGGCAGAAACTCATCAAAGTTCTTCTGCTCATACAGGTCCATTTTATTGAAGATGACGACCATTGGTTTATCCTTGGCACCGAGGTCTGAGAGCACCTGATTGACCACATTCATCTGGTCTTCAAAGGCGGGATGTGAGATATCTACTACCTGCAGGAGTATGTCAGCCTCCAGCGTCTCATCCAGTGTAGATTTGAAGCTCTCGATCAGGTGTGTAGGCAGCTTGCGGATGAAGCCTACCGTATCTGACAGCAGAAATGGCATCCCATTAAAAACAACCTTGCGCACCGTAGTATCTACCGTGGCAAACAGCTTGTTCTCTGCAAAGACGTTGTCCTTGGCCAGCAGGTTCATAAGGGTAGATTTGCCTACGTTAGTATAACCCACCAGCGCTACGCGGATCATCTCTGCGCGGTTTTTGCGACGGGTCTCGTTCTGCTTGTCTATCTCTTTGAGCTTGAGTTTGAGCGCAGATATTTTCTTCTCGGCCATACGGCGGTCGGTCTCGATCTCCTTCTCACCTGCGCCGCCACGGGTGCCTGTGCCGCCACGCTGGCGCTCCAGGTGCGTCCACATACCTTTCAGCCGGGGCAGCATGTACTGCAGCTGTGCCAGCTCTACCTGCGTGCGTGCCTGCACGGTCTTGGCCCGCTGGTCAAATATCTCGAGGATCAGCATACTGCGGTCCATGACGCGGCACTTTAGCACCTTCTCCATATTGCGCTGCTGAGAGGGCGATATCTCATCATCCACTACTACCAGATCCGTCTGATGGCTCTCTACATAGGCTGCTACTTCCTCCAGTTTACCTTTGCCCAGGTAGCTGGTATTGTCAGGAGTAGGGAGTTTCTGCCAAAACTTCTTCTGCGTCACGATGCCTGCGGTAGACGCGAGGAAATCGAGCTCATCGAGGTATTCAAAAGTCTGGGCTTCGTTTTGAGTTTTGGTCACGAGGCCGATCAGGACTGCCTGGGTGATCTTTATGGTCTTATTATCTATCAAAATGCTCTTGTTCTGTATAAGGTGGGCAAAAATACCTTTATTATCTCTGAGCAGCAAAAGGTATTCCCATCTCATGATGCAAATCAAACCCGGCGCTTTCCTTCTTTTATCGGCACAATGCTTATCTTTGCGCCTCATCCGATTAAACACAATACGTATATGAAAAATATAGTGCTCTTTGGTCCTCCGGGCAGCGGCAAAGGTACACAGGCTGCGACCATCGTTTCTAAGTACGGACTCGTACACCTCTCTACCGGTGATATGCTGCGCGCAGAGATAGCAGCCAAGACTGAGCTGGGCCTCAAGGCCAAGACCCTCATGGACCGTGGCGAGCTGGTGCCGGACGCTGTGGTGATAGGCATGATAGACAATAAACTGAAGGCCAACCCTAAGGCTGCAGGCTTCATATTTGATGGTTTCCCGCGCACAGTAGCGCAGGCCGAGGCGCTGGATCAGCTCCTCTCTGCCAAGGGTGCCCCGATCAATAAAGTACTCTCCCTGAAGGTAAGCGAGGAAGAACTAACCAAGCGTATCCTGGAGCGTGGCAAGACCTCTGGCCGCGCAGATGACCAGGATGAGAACATTGTGAAAAACCGTGTCATAGAGTATCGCAATAAAACTGCCCCACTGGCAGACTACTACAGGAAGCATGACAAGCTGGTAGATATCCCTGGCGAAGGTACGATAGACCATATAGCTGACCTGCTGGCCTACGAGCTGGATAATATCACTAATGGCAGCAGTACAGGCGGTAGCCCGTCTCTGTTTGACAGGATATTTCACCCGCACAAGGATGAACCTAAAAAGGAAGAAGCTAAACCAGCTGAAACTCCGATAGCAGAAGCTGCTCACAAAGTGAGTGATATCATCAAGAAAGCAGTAAAAGCTGTAGCTGAGAAAGTAGAAGCACCTGCAAAGAAGGCAGCACCAAAGCCTGCTAAGAAAGCAGCCCCTAAAAAGGCAGTGGTAAAACCAGCGGCAAAGAAAGCCCCTGCAAAAGCAGCTGCGCCTAAGAAAGCTGTAAAAGCTGTGAAAAAAGCAGCAAAGAAGGTGGCCCCAAAGAAGGTGGTAAAGGCAGCAAAAAAAGTAGCCCCTAAGAAAGTAGTTAAGGCAGTAAAGAAAGCTGCCAAGAAGGTAGCTCCGAAGAAGGTGGTGAAGGCTGCAAAGAAGGCCGCAAAAAAAGTAGCTCCTAAGAAGGTAGTAAAAGCCGTAAAGAAAGCCGTGAAAAAGGTAGCCCCTAAAAAGGTAGTGAAAGCTGTAAAGAAAGTCGCAAAGAAGGTAGCTCCAAAAAAGGTAGTGAAAAAGGCTGCACCTAAGAAGGTAGCAAAGAAAGCGGCCCCTAAAAAAGCTGTAAAGGCAGTAAAGAAAGTGGCAAAGAAAGCTCCGCCAAAGAAAGTAGTAAAGGCAGTAAAGAAAGCCGCAAAAAAAGTAGCTCCTAAAAAGGTAGCAAAGAAGGTAGCACCAAAGAAGGCTGTGAAGAAAGTAGCAGCTAAGAAGAAGAAAAAGTAATCAGATAGATCGTCGCGGCCTCGGTCGGGACCAGTGGGATGGAAAATTTTATAGACTACGTAAAGATACTCGGGCGGTCAGGTCATGGTGGCCCGGGATACTCGCACTTTCATAGAGAGAAATTTGTGCGCAAGGGTGGGCCTGACGGCGGCGATGGCGGCCGTGGTGGCCACATCATCCTGCGTGGCAATAAGCAACTGTGGACACTGCTGCACCTGAAGTACCGCAAGCACATTTTCGCCGAAGATGGCAAACGCGGTGGCAGCTCCCACTCTTATGGCCGCAGTGGCGAGGATATCTACCTGGATGTGCCACTGGGCACTGTCTGCAAGGATTTTGAGACAGGGGAGATCATCTGCGAGATCAATGAAGATGGCCAGGAGGCTATCATGCTGGAGGGCGGTATGGGTGGCAAGGGTAATGCCTTCTTCAAGACTGCGACCAACCAATCTCCGACCTACGCGCAGCCGGGTATAGATGGCATAGAGAAATGGGTGCTCATAGAGCTGAAGCTGCTGGCAGATGTCGGCATGGTGGGCTTCCCCAATGCCGGTAAGTCTACCCTACTGTCTGTCATGTCTGCAGCCAAGCCTGAGATAGCTGATTATCCTTTTACTACGCTGGTGCCTAGCCTGGGTATGGTGTACTACAAGGACTCACACTCCTTTGTGATGGCAGATATACCGGGTATCATAGAGGGTGCCTCCGAGGGCCGTGGCCTGGGTATCCGCTTCCTGAAACATATAGAGCGCAATGCCTGCCTGCTCTTCCTCATACCGATAGATGCAGATGATATCATAGGCCAGTACAAGATACTGCTCAACGAGCTGAAGAAGTTCAATCCTGACCTGCTGATGAAGGACCGCATGCTGGCTATATCCAAGGCAGACATAGTAGATGAAGAGACGCGTACACTGATAGAGAAGGATCTCAAAAAGAAGATGCCGCGCAAGCAGCCTATAGACTACACCTTTATCTCCTCTGCCACAGGCTACAATATCGAAAACCTGAAAGGCAAGCTCTGGAACCGGCTGAACGAGATCAATCCTGATTGATTTTATCCTCCGTTTGTTTAACGGGAGTTTAGCGTGTCTTTATTAAAGACAACTTTGCGCGTATCTATATGCGCCCACTGCTACTTTTCATATCGCTGGTACTGTCTGCCGCCTGCTCAGCGGGTAGCATAGATACTATCCCTACGGGCAAAAGTGAACTACACGTCCTGACCTACAATGTCAAATTCCTGCCATCTATCCTGCTCAGCCAGCACCATCATCCTATCAGGCGTGCGCGCTATATACCGGCGGCCCTGGTAGCTGATACAGTAGATGTGATCGTGTTTGAGGAGGCTTTTGATGCGACGGCGCGGCGCAGGCTCATACGCGGGCTGAAGAAAGAGTTTCCCTATATCACAGGGCCGGCTAATAAGAAAGCGAGCTTTAAGTATTGCAGTGGTGTCTTCATGGCCAGCCGCTATCCTATGCGCCAGCTGGATGAAGTACAGTATTGCGAGTGCGCGAGCTATGACTGCATGGCGCGCAAAGGTGGGCTGATCAGCGAGGTGACGCTGCCCGGTGGCCGCCAGATACAGATCATTGGCACACACATACAGGCTCCCGGAGATGACTCGATCAAGATCCATCAGCTCTACCAGCTGCGGGCCATGATGAATAAACATAAACACTCCGGGGTGCCACAGCTAGCTTGCGGCGACTTTAATGCCTGCCGCGCGGACCAGCCGCTATATGACACTCTGGTGCATATCCTGGGCGGGCTGGATGGCCCCATCTGCGGGGACCAGCAGTGCTCCTCAGACCACCAGCACAATGATATGGAGCACTATGGCCCAGATCAGAATCTCGTGGACTACCTGCTCTATTGCCATCCCGAGCCACCCGTTTTTACCGAGCGGCGTATCATCAGGTACCAGCACCAATGGTCCAAAAAACATAAGGACCTCTCAGACCATTATGGTGTGAGGCTGAGGCTCATCTTCTGATGCAATAAGCAGAGGGCTTTCCCGTTTATCCGCGCGGCTGCTTTGCCTAAACTTAGATACATTTGCCCGCGCCATGGATAAGAAAGACGACTTACAAAACTGGTTATTGCTGGGAGTGCTGGCGCTCATCTGGGGTACGTCTTATATCATGATCAAGAAAGCCCTGCATACCTTTCCACCGGTGCAGGTGGCTGCGCTGCGGGTGACTTTGTCTTTTATCGTTTGCATTCCTTTATACATTCCGGCGCTGCGTGCTATACCGCGCGGCAAGTACCATCATTTGCTTTTTCTCGGTGTGATTGGCATCGGTATACCGGCATTTTTGTTTGCCTACTCACAGACACGTATCAGCAGTGCGCTGAGCGGGATCCTCAATTCTCTTTCGCCGCTCTTTACGGTACTCACGGGCGTACTGATCTGGCGCATGGAGACACCGCTGGTGAAACTCATAGGTGTGCTGGTCGGCCTTGCAGGAGCCATCGTGCTGGTGTTTGGCAAAAGCGGCTTTAGCCTGGATGGAGACCTCGTATATACCATCATGCCAGTGATCGCTACCCTGCTATACGGGATCAACTCTAACTATGTCCGCCAGCATTTCACTGGTACCAATCCGCTATATGTCACGGCGCTGAGCATTGGCTTTATCGGCATACCGGCTGCTACTATTTTGTTCTCAACTGACTTTGTGGTACGTGTACAACAGCCAGGTGCGTGGCAGGGCCTGGCCTGCGTTTCTTATCTCGCAGTGTTTGGCACCATAGCTGGCTGGCTCATCTTTTATCGCCTGATACAGCGTCGCGATCCGCTCTTTGCGGCATCGGTCACCTACCTCGCTCCTATCGTAGCGATAGGCTGGGGGCTGCTAGATCACGAGACGCTGAATATCTACCACGGCCTCGGTATGCTACTGATACTGGCAGGCGTGTATTTTGTGAGCCGAGCTAAGCTCGGTCCGGTACCAGCTCCACAGAGCTCTAAAGTTTGATAGTTTTACCACATGAATAAGATCAATTTCTATTCCGGCCCATCCATTTTGCCTCCATCCGTATTGGAGCAGGCCAAAGTTGCCATTGAAGACTTTGCAGGCATGGGCCTCTCTATCCTGGAGATCTCCCACCGTGCTAAACCATTCGTAGATGTGATGGATGGTGCGAGGGCTATGGTCAAAGAACTCATGGGCCTAGGTGACGACTACGAGGTGCTCTACCTGCAGGGTGGCGCCAGCTCACAGTTTCACATGGTGCCGTACAATCTGCTGAATGGCACAGAGACCGCGGGCTATATCGATACCGGCACCTGGGCGCATGGCGCACTGACCGAGGCGCGGCTATTCGGCGAAGTACATGTCATAGCTTCGTCTAAGGATAGCAACTACGACCATATCCCAAAGAACTGGGACATGAGCGGCAAGCCGTATAAGTATATACACCTGACTACCAATAACACGATCTATGGTACACAGTGGGATATAGCCTCCCTACAGCGCCTGCGCGGGCAGGCGGATATGCTGGTGGCAGATATGAGCAGTGATATCTTCTCACGGGAGATAGACTACTCTATGTTTGACCTGATCTATGCCGGTGCGCAAAAGAATGCCGGTGTGGCGGGTGCGACTATCGTAGTAGTACGCAAGAGCATACTCGGCACCGTAAAATGGACACTGCCCAAGATGATAGACTACCGCGTGCACATAGAGAATGGCTCTATGAAGAACACGCCATCCGTCTTTGCTGTATACTGCTCCTACCTCGTGCTCCATTGGATCAAAGAGCAAGGCTTAAAGAACCTCTACCTCCAAAATGAGCGCAAAGCACAGCGGCTCTATGAGGCTATCGATGACTCCAGAATATTCAAAGGCAATGTAGCTAAAGAAGACCGCTCCATGATGAATGTGTGCTTCACCGCTCATGACAGTGCACTGGAGCCTAAGTTTAGCGAGCTGGCGAAGGCAAAGGGTCTGGTGGGCATAGAGGGGCACCGCTCAGTAGGTGGCTTCCGCGCGTCTATCTATAATGCGATGCCGGAGAGCGGCGTGGAGGCGCTGATCGCTGCGATGAAGGAGTTTGAAAATAGCCTTTCATAGCAAGCTGAGATGAAGCACTGGATATGTAGTTTACTTTTACTCTATAGCATAGGGGGATTTGCACAAACTGAGCGCAACCCTCTCATACAGGACTTCGTTCGATTGCTAAAAGGTAAAGTCAAACATGTGGTTGAGCTATCAGATACAAACGGCTCTGTTGATATATACAGAAACGACATCTTCAGGCGCGAGCTTCACCTGACGGAAGAGGGCCTTTGCACGGTATCTGCTATGTACAGGCGGCAAGGAGATACGATCTCTGATAAGATCGGGTACAATACGCGCGATAAAAAGATATGGTTCAAACGCCGGGTGAACGGCGAAGATCACGCATACACAGAGACTGGAAAGTATAGGTATGACGCACAGGATAACCTGACAGAAGTCAGCATCGTGAGTCCTCACCATTACAAACAGATCACAAAATACAATGCTGCGGGAGATAAGACTGAAGATCATCGTATACCGCTGCGTTCCGCGCAGGGTGATTTCAGCGACTCCCGGTTTCTGCAGAAATATGTAAATGAATATAGCAACGGGCAGTTGAAGAAAATTACAACGTTTCGTGGCGGTGATACATCAGGATACTCCTATTTGTATACATACGATAGCAATGGTCAATTGATCAAACTCCAATCAATAAGTATAGCCCGGCTTGTTTCTAAGATCGAAACTTATGCCTATGATACTGCCGGCAATGTCATAGACTATATCAATTCGGATGACCACGGTGACATACAGGTACACTACTCGTGGCAATATGATACAGGTGGTAATCGGACTACTTTTACTGAATATGATCCACAGGGCAAGGTCAAGTCTTATATCGTAATGAAATACCAATACGATGCTGCGGGCAACTGGACAGAAAGACGCTATGAGCTAAACGGGAAAGAGGTGGGACTCATCACACGTCAGTTTGTCTACTATTGACGTTTCAATATTTTATCAAACCGATCTGCATCTATCAGATACACGGCTACAAATATCAGCAGCGGCATCACCACTACTTTATAGCGGACAAGATTGCCCAATACGGGTGTCATGATGCCTATCATGCAGAGGTATGGAATCGTGCAGGCCAGGATGAAAAATAAGATGTTAAAGTTTATCTCCGTTCTCTTTGTCTTGTAGAGGATAGCAAAAACCAGCAAAGCGATCAGCATTAGGTTTTCCAGTGCGCTGAGCAGCATCATCGGGTTGCGGGTATGCCAGAGGTAGGGTTTCTCCATGGCATTCCAGAGGCCTACGGGGAGGTTCTTTAATATGGACCAGATGCTCTGCTCCAGCGGTGGCACGTAGCTGTAGCTACCAGCCTTCATATACATGGCCTCTGCTATTGCATGCTTTTGCTTCATGGCGATGAGGAAAACGAAATCTAGTTTGGGGGCTAAGGGGGAGATGATCGCTACTACTGCTACAGATAGCGCCAGCACTGCGAGGTATTTGATCCCGGCGGCTTTCATGTCTGTCTTGTCGGATAGAATGTAATAAGCCACCATAGCCGGTAGCAGGCACAGCAGCAGGAAGTACTTGATCACAAAGAGCAACAGCGCTCCGGTGATAAAGCTCACTATGGCTACAAGCTTTTGCTCTCTGATAAAGAGAAATCCATAGAGCATTAGTCCAAGCGCGAGGATCATGACAGACTCTTTCAGCCCGCCAGAGGTCCAGAATAGAAACGAAGGGAAAAGCATAGTGAGCAGCACCCATTTCTTTTTTTCGTCCGGCAGGAACCGCTGGAAGACTTTCAATAGCAGTATGCAGCCGATGAATGAGAGCAGGCAGAAGAAGACCGTATGGAGGTGGATGTTCTCCCCTGATACGAGCATAATGGCCGCATTGAGCCGTATCATGAAGCGGTTCTCATTAAAGGGCATGCGGTCGGTAAAGTTGCGCTCCCAGTTCTTCATCTGTGAGGTATAGGCGGTGAGCGATGAGTCTTCGCTGCCGGTCATAAGGCCGATGAAGGCTGTTTTGTTTTCGCCGAAGGCGGCATGGATGTAGTGCGCGTCGTCGTAGAACTTATAGATATCACTTGTAGACCTATCCTTATAATAGAAAGTATAGACCGCCCACAGGGCAAAGCCAAAGAAGAGCTTGAGGCCAAAGAGCGCAGGCGCAGTCCATGCCGGCAGCTCCGCCAGACGGAATACCTTGAGGCGATATATAGCTAGCCCTAGTATACATGCTATCAATATGGCGATCAACAGACCCATAGTAGTGCGTCTAAATTGTACATTATATGCCAAACTATCTAATAAGGATGCGCTTTGCGGGCCTATGTGGCCGACTTGGCAATCAGGTTTAAATGGTTATTTTTGCCACCTCAAAACACCAAAGAATAAAGAATGGCTACTACAGCAGACATCAGAAACGGACTTTGTATAGAATGGAATCACGATATCTTCCAATTCATAGAATTTCAGCACGTGAAGCCGGGCAAGGGCAACGCTTTTGTGCGCTGCCGTATGAAGAGCTTCAAGACTGGCCGTGTGCTGGAGCATACCTTCCCATCTGGCCACGAGATCATCACTGCTCGCGTGGTGAGGAGGCCTCACCAGTTCCTGTACTCTGACTCTATGGGTTACAACTTTATGGACCAGGAGACATTTGAGCAGGTGCTGATAGATGGCAAGATGATAGACAACAACGACCTGCTGAAGGAAGGCGATGTATGCGATGTAGTAGTACATGAGGAGAATAGCCAGATCCTGGCCTGCGAGCTGCCTAACTTCGTGATACTCGAGGTGACTTCTGCAGATCCTGCCGTAAAGGGCAACTCTGCCTCAAATGTGCAGAAGAACTGCGTGGTAGAGACAGGCGCTACGATCAAGGTACCTATGTTCATCGACGCCGGTGAAAAGATCAAGATCGACACCCGTACCCGTGAGTACATGGATAGGGCGTAATCCCTTGACAAGAGACGTTAGACTAGAGACATTAGACAAATACAATTATACAGCCGGTTTACGCCGGCTGTTTTGTTTTTAGTCGATGATGAGTTTGAGGCTTTTGACGGATTGGCCAGCGTAGAGGAGGTGGCAGTGGTAGATGCCGGGAGCCAGTACCCGCACATCTACGTTGGTCTCGGTAGCTTTGAGCGGACCAGTACCTACCTTTTGCCCGAGTATATCATATAGTTCATAGATCACATCCTGATAGCTGTCTGCCTGTATGGTCATGTATCCTGTAGCGGGATTGGGATAGATGCTCATAGCGCTGCGGCGCACCTCCTCCAGGCCGGTGTATACGTAGCGCTGGCCCCAGGTGGTGCCGTTGGCCTTGTGGTAGTAGATGAGTTCCTGATTTTGCGCATTGGAGGATTCGTACCCTTGCATCTCGTGATAGACTGGCCCCAGTGAGTCTACGAATATGTCTACACCATCCGCCATAATATTATCACCCCAGTGGATCACATGCTGGCGGGCGCCATTATACTTGAGCGGATCAGATATGACGCTATCCCGCGAGATACTATAGTGTATGGATAAAGCTGAAGTATAAATACCGGAGTCAGCATAAGGCAGCGTCCAATAGCGAGGCACACTGCTGCTCCTGGCGCATAGATCTATATAGTGATAGCAGGCGGGAGCGCAAGGGGCTGTAGCGCCCGGATAGATAGAGTCCATATGCTCCTCCATATCGTGGTAGAATACTGTCAACGTATCCTGTCCAGCGCTACCGAAGACGGTATCCACCACGTACCAGCGATATACACTACAGACTGTTCCGCACACCTGTGCAGTGGTCCAGATACGATACTGGAGACTATCTCCACTCCTCAGCGCAAATATGCTACGCACCGTAGTACTATCTGATGCCTGTGCATGAGCAGGCATGTAGCACAGACTCAAGAGGAGGCAAAGTATGAGGTTGATCTGTTTCATAGTATTGGTTTACACCTAAAGGTCGCCTTTTCAGCTATTGAAACATGGTGAGGATCTTAAAATGACAATAATATGACGGAGTGGGTAGCCATCGGTAGTGTTGGGGCCGGTCGCGACCAGCCCTACATGAGAGTCTAATCTCCCTTGCCCCTTTTGCCATACAGTCCACACCCGTTCCGCTAACATCATTTTGCGGCAATCAATCCTAGCCCAACCTTCCTCCACTACTTTCGCTGACAGGTTTTTATGAAAGACAAGGTCCGTATAGGAGTGCTAGGTGCCGGCCACCTGGGCAAAATACACATCAGGCTGCTGAAGGAGATAGAAGGCTACGAGCTGGTAGGTTTCCATGATCCTGATGCAGAGGTGGCGGCCAGGGTAGCCGGGGAGTTTGGTATCCCGGCCTATAGCTCTGAGGAGGAGCTGATGAACCTCTGCGATGCTGTGGACATCGTGACCCCCACCACCACACACTACGACTGCGCTGTACTGGCCATCAAGAAATTCAAGCACATCTTTATAGAGAAGCCGCTGGCCTACGCTATCACGGAGGCTTCTACACTGGTCAAACTAATAGACGAGGCCCGGGTGAAATGTATGGTAGGTCATGTAGAGCGATTCAATCCAGCGCTACTCAGCCTCAATAAAAAGACGATCAAGCCCCTCTTCATAGAGGTACACCGGCTGGCTCAGTTCAACCCGCGTGGTACAGATGTATCTGTGATCCACGACCTGATGATACACGATATAGACATCATCCTCAGCCTGGTAAAAGGGAATGTGAAGAAGGTCAGCGCCAGTGGTGTAGCCATAGTGAGCAAAACTCCTGATATAGCCAATGCCCGGATAGAGTTTGACAATGGCTGCGTGGCAAACCTGACCGCCAGCCGTATATCGGTCAAGAACATGAGGAAGATGCGCATCTTCCAGCCTGGTGCCTACATCAGTATGGACTTCCTCAAGCAGAAGTCGGAGGTCTTTAAGATAGATGATGCGCCTACGCCAGACGGGACCAATCAGTTTGAGATAGAACTGGGAGACCATACCAAGAAATACATCACCTACGATGTACCGGAGAAGAAAGAAGTCAACGCCATCAAGATGGAGCTGGAGCTCTTTCACAAAAGTATAGTGACCAATAAACAGCCGCCGGTGACCGCTCATGACGGCTACCTGGCTATGGAGCTGGGCCAGCGTATCATAGACAAGATCAACAGCCAGCTGGTAGTGCACTGATGCCGGGAAATTTCGTATAATTGCCCATCATCTATCTAAAAATCAACCCCATATGAACATGATCCGCTATGGAGCGCTATGCCTCCTCGTGCTCTGCCTGACTACTTTCACATCCTGCAAGAAAACAACTAACAGCTTTGCGCTGGTCTCTCCTGCCAGCAATACGACCAATGTGACAAACAGCCAGACCTTCAGCTGTACCAACAATGGTGCACTGACGTATACTTTCGTCTTTAACGGGAGTATCCATGGTTATCAGAGTACTACGGCATCTGTCAATAACACTACCGTCACCTTCCTGTATCCTAATGAGACGTATACCTGGAATGTAATCGCAAACATGCCAGACGGATCTACGCAGACATCGCCTACCTGGTCTTTCACCACATCGGGCAATGCCGGTGGTGCTATCACACTCCAGCAGCCTGCCTATAATGCTACAGGTGTGTGTACCACTCCTACTTTCTCATGGACCGGGTCATCTACTGCATCCTACCTGCTGGTCATAGCCACTGACGCCAGTTTCGCCAACAGCATATATAATACAAACGTGACCGGTACCTCCTTTACTATACCATCAGGGATACTAGGCTCTCACAATGGATACTACTGGCGTGTAGCGCCAGCCGGCACTACTGACTATAGTGACACTTATGGCTTCACTACTGTGAATCCGCCGAGCATGCTGAGCCCTATGGACAATAGCACCACCTCCAGCACTAATGTGAGCTTCTCATGGGCGCCGGTACTGTGTGCTACCGCGTATACTATCCAGCTATCCAAGTATTCTGACTTTCACAACGTGGCTACAGAGCAGACCTTCAGCACTACCAGCTGTACACTCACGCAGCTGAGCAGTGCGAGCACGTACTACTGGCGTGTCAAGGTGGCCGGAGATCCATACTACTCCTACACTTTGTATGGAGTTTTTATGACGCCATAGTATCCGCAGGGGTGGTTTGCCATAGATATGTCACTTTAGCGTCATTTGTATATCACACTTAGGGCTCCGTCTTTCACAATCCTTTTAAAGTTCTTACGTTTACTGCCTTATCTTTGACCGGCTATATGACTAAGGAACTACGTATATCTATGGGGGCAGGTATAGCCCTCATCATGGCACTGCTGCTGGCTATCAGCCCCGGCTGCCGCAAGGTAGCCAATGGCGGCATACCTATCTACCTGAGAGTAGACTCTCCCAGCATAGCTGATGATGGCCTGGTAGGCAATATCAACTGGCGCATACCTGACGTCTATGTCTCTGCCAATAGTACTGATCTGGGTGCCTATCAGATGCCGGTAACGGTACCCATACTCAGTGATGGTGATGCACGGATGATAGTCAGTGGAGGTATTTTCAGGAATGGTATAGTGAGCCAGCGTATAGAGTATCCTTTTTGGCGGCCAGATACTTTTACCTTGTCTACTGCACAGGCGGGACAGGTCTTTACCCGCCACCCGGTCTACCACTACTATGCAGATGTGAAGCATAGCATCCTGTCAGACTTCAATAGTGCGACGGGCTTTGATACTACCATGCACCTCATGAATGGTGTAGACGCGGACTCTATCCCGGGGAGGATATGGCAATGTGGCGTGATATCACTCAGTGCGACAGACTCTGTGAAAGGTTCGCTGGAGACGCTGAGCAGTGGTGATGCCATCGTGACCAATGGCCGCCAGGCCTTTCTGGAGTTCAACTTCAAACAATCAGGGACCAGCCAGGCAGTATCGTTTGATGTGGGCCTGCGGGGGACGACCTCTACGGGACTGATCACGGATAATACTATTCTTACGATCTTCCCGACCAGCTCGTGGAAGAAAACCTACCTGGACTTCAGCACCTTTATAGGCAATAATCTCGGTAGTAACTTTCAGGTATACTTTGTAGGATATAATGCCTCCGGTGCGCCGGTTGATTTCTACTTTGATGATGTAAAGCTGCTCTACTTCCAGTAAATGAGGAAACGAAGACTAACAGGCTGGTATGTGGTCAGCGACTATCTGAGCTCGCTCGCAGCATGGTACTGCCTGTATATGTTTCGCAAGGTGGTGATCGAGGCAGAGCACTTTCAGTTAGGTCTTCCATTTCAGGATAATCAGTTCTTTGCGGGGCTCTTCATCGTACCGGAGATCTGGCTCTTCCTGCACTATATCAGCGGTACCTATATAGACCTCTACCGCAAGTCGCGCCTGCAGGAGGTGATCAAGACCACCGTGGTGATACTCGTAGGTGCCATCCTGATCTTCTTTGGCCTGCTGCTGGATGACAAGGTACGGCGCTTTACGGATTACTACCTCACCTTTGCGGTGCTGTATGTGGCGCAGTATACGCTCACGCTGCTAGGACGTATCATCCTGCTGAACCGCGCCAAGGCCAATCTGAGAGCCAAGCGTTTCGCGTACAATACACTGCTGATAGGCGCCAATCAAAAGGCTGCCGAGCTCTATGAGGAGTTCTCTGCCAGAGGCAATGCATTTGGGTACACCTTCTGCGGCTACCTGCGGCTCAATGGTGAGACGACTAACAAGGTGACGACGGAGCTGGAGCAGCTAGGTACCATCAGTGATCTGGAGCGCATAGTAGACCAGCACGAGATAGAGGAGGTGATCATAGCCATAGAGTCTCATGAGCACCATCTGCTAAATGACATCCTGCTGGCGCTGGCACACAAGAAGGTCTATATCCGCATCATCCCGGATATGTATGACATCCTCTCTGGTACTACCAAGATGAACTCGATCATCGGTGAGGCATTCATAGAGATACCGCCGGTGGTGCTGAGTGAGTGGCAGCGAATCACCAAGCGGTGGTTTGATATGATAGGTTCTGTGGGGGCGCTGATCTTTACCTCACCGCTGCTGCTATATGTAGCTGTGCGGATCAAGACGTCATCTAAAGGTCCCGTCTTCTATACGCAGGAGCGGCTGGGCCAGTATGGCAGGCCGTTTCAGATACTGAAGTTCCGGTCTATGTACACGGATGCCGAGCAGCATGGCCCTAAGCTGACCACTGATGATGACCCGCGTATCACTCCCGTAGGCCGCTGGATACGCAAGTACCGGGTGGATGAGCTACCACAGTTCATCAATGTGCTACGGGGCGAGATGAGTATCGTAGGGCCGCGGGCAGAGCGCCGCTTCTTTGCCGATCAGATCGTGCAGCAGGCGCCGTACTACAGGCATGTCTTCAAGGTGCAGCCGGGTATCACCTCCTTGGGTATGGTGAAGTATGGCTATGCCTCTACCGTAGAGGAGATGGTAAAGCGACTCAAATACGACATCATCTACATGGAGAATATGAGCATCCTGATGGACCTGAAAGTGATCATCTATACGGTGATGACAGTGCTGTATGGAAGGGGTAAGTAACCTTTGGTGGCAGGCCTGACGGCAAGTTTTTCGACTATAGAGTGAGGGAACCGGGACGAAGGGCGAGGGGCGAAGGACGGGGAGGCAAGCGGCATGAGGGAGGAAGTTTTTCGACTGAAAGAGGCTTTTCTGATCTGCATTATCTGGCAAGTTTTTCGACTAAGAATACATTCTCATCTGTCTCTCCATTAAGCATATACACATAATATATTGTTTTACTGTTTCGATATTGGTGGCGCGCCCTTATTTAGGGTTTGGCGATGGCGGTAGAAGATAAGCTCCCTGATGGCATAATAATGGTGGCCTCCCTGCAGTCCGATTTGGACACACTAAAAGGATGACACATGGGAGTATTGGATAAGCTGTTTGACCTGAGGAATGGGGAGGATGATAAAGAAAAGACGCTCCGGAATGTAAGCGATAGCATCTCCTTTACCGGTGCTAATCTCTGGATCCTGGCGTGTGCGATCATCGTAGCGTCTGTGGGACTCAATGTCAACTCTACCGCTGTGATCATCGGGGCCATGCTCATCTCACCGCTCATGGGGCCCATACTGGCAGCTGGTTTTGCGCTGGGTACCTACGACTTTGACCTGCTGAAAAGGGCGCTGCGCAACCTGCTGATAGCCACAGTGGCTGCCCTGATCGTTTCCACGATCTACTTCTACCTGAGCCCTTTCAAAACTGCCCAGTCAGAGCTCCTGGCGCGCACCTCGCCTAATATTTACGATATCCTCATTGCCTTCTTCGGCGGGCTGGTGGGGGTCATAGCTATCACCCGGGTAGAAAAAGGCAATCCTGTGCCGGGAGTGGCTATCGCCACCGCTCTCATGCCACCTTTGTGCACTGCCGGCTACGGTCTGGCTACCGGGCATTTCAGGTTTTTTTTCGGTGCACTGTTTCTGTATAGTATCAACTGTGTCTTTATCTGCATCGCTACATACCTGATCGTAAAACTGCTCCGCTATCCGGCCAAAACATCTGATACCAAGCATCTGAAGCTGGTACAGTACTCTATCACGGGGCTGGTGCTGCTGATGCTGCTACCCAGTGGTTACTTTGCCTGGAGGCTTTATGACAAGCAGCACTATGCCGAGGCGATAGATAACTATACAGAGAAAGAATTTACCTCAAAAGGGATCACAATAGTCTATAAAAAGACCAGCTATAATAGCAACCCACGCCGGCTGGAGCTGGCCTTTCTGCGAAAGCACATGACACCTGCTGAGATAAATACTGCCAGGGAGCATCTGCACTGGGCTGGGCTGGGCAATACGCAACTGGTGATCAAACAAGACTCTACAGACAATATAGCTCTGCTCAGGAGCAGCCTGCTAAATGAGATAAATGGCAGAGCGGCAGTACAGGACGAAAAGGATATACAGATCAAATCGCTACAGGATAAGATCGCTGCCGGTGCGTATGACAATAACCAGCTTCTAAAAGAAGCAAAGGCTCTTTTTCCGAGCATCCGGTCCCTGTCCGTGGCTGACCATGCTTTCCCCATATCTAAGGACAGCAGCAGTGTAAGGACTGTGCTACTCTATGAAGCCGACAAGCCGCTCACGCACGCCGATATCATAAAGCTGGGAGACTGGGTGAAACTGCGGCTAGGCCGAAAAGAACTGCTGCTCTACAAATTGTAACGTACCGTTGTCTGTTCACTTGCTTATATTCATGAGCCATACTATAAAAAGTAGGTAGCTCACTCTAATAACTACTGCATGGATATACTGATACGTAAAGCAATTACAGACGATCTGGCTGCTATAGATGCCTTTGATGTCTTCTCAGGTGACCGGGGGGCGGATATACAGGCGGGAGAGGTAGTGGTAGCTGTCTCTGATGGTGAGGTGGCGGCCTATATGATGCACAACAGGCGCTTCTTCCAAAAGCCATTTATCTGGCTGGTGTGTGTGAAGGAAAGCCATCAGCGCAGAGGTATAGCTGATAGGCTCCTGGCATGGGCAGAGGCTCACTACGCGCAGGACGAAGCACTCTTCTCCTCTACAGAGGCAGACAATGCTCCTATGGTCGCACTATTCACCAGGAGGGGATATGAGCCATCGGGCAGTATAGAAAATATACAGAAGGTGCCCGAGCTGGTCTTCAGACGGCGGACGGTACAGTAAGGCAAAGCCCTACTTCATACACCACATCTTCTTGCTGAGCTTATACTTTTTCCTGTCGGAAGAGGTGACTTTGATACATGTGATATGAAACGGTACGCCGATCATACGTACATTAGGTGGTATAGCACCTACATCGCCATCTATAGATAGGTGGAGGCCGTCTTTGCGCAGTTCTGCCGGCAGGTCGGTAGCTACGTAGCGTTGGTTTGGGTCGGTATCGGGCACGATCACGGTTTGTGTTTCGTTGAGCACCTTCACTGTGACTTTGATCCCCTTGAGGGATTTTACCTTTTCAAACTTTGCCTGAGCGGATGCGCCGAGTACCACTGAGAACATCAGCAGGGTCATAAAGAGCCTTATCTTTTTCATATACACGTCTTTATCCAAATGTAATGCCATTTTTCTGCCTAAAATACATTTTGAACCACATAGATCACATAGCAATACAAGTATTAACTCAGGTCTAGGCATTAAAATACGACCTATCAAACCCTCTAAAGCTAGGACTAATACAAACTACAGAAAACAAAACCGGCAGCAAAGCTGGTGCTCTGCTGCCGGTAGTTAGTTATGCCATTTGGCTGAGGGGCATCTGGAGTGATTCCGTCAGCCGATTGGCATTATCGTGGGTTTTGAGGGGGTCAGTTGAGATCGTATGATTTATGGACGAGTTTATACTTTTCCTTTAGCTCATAGGCTACCCATATCTTGTGAATGTTCAGCGCGGTGCCTGTGCCGTCGGCTTTGCCCAGATCGCCGTCAAAGGTGACCTCCAGGCCATTCTTCTTGTATTCATCAGGCAGATAGGCGGGGATGAATTTCGAGTCTTTGCTATCAGAGGGTATGAGTACATAGTCCCCATCTGTTTTCTTAATGATCGCTTTAATCTTGTAGACCGGCTTGGCGAATTCGAATTTGTTGTCGTTTTCCGGGGAGGTGGCCCGGCCGGTCAGTGTGGCGAGGGCGATAGTGCATATGGTGAGCAGGTATTTCATTACTTCACAATGTATGATTGGTGTACGTTTTTCCGGTTTTAATGTTTCGCATTTATTGTTCGGTTAGTGCTTGCTTTTCAGTTACCCGTTCTTTTGGCTGACCCAGATTGTCTGAATCAGAATTTTCAGAATTGAAGAATTTTCAGAATAACGCAAACAATCGACCCTCCAAACCTCCCTAAAGGGAGGCTTAAATGCAGAATAGCTAGCTGTGCATAATGATGCGTCCGTAGACTAGACACAGTGGTTATGGTCATTCACGGTTTGCTTTGGTGCCTGAGTGACGGTAGCTGTCTATCGTGAAGACGCATGATGATGCGTCTCTATATGCCGGAGCTTATATCTATTTGCCACTCGTGGGGCTTTGGTTATATTCGCCGTCAATTATGAGCAAGGATAACAACGCTAACGTACTGCAGGAGATCATCTCCCATGCCAAGGAATATGGATTCGTCTTCCCGTCATCTGAGATCTATGATGGCCTCGGGGCGGTGTATGACTACGGCCAGTATGGCGTGGAGCTGAAGAAGAATATACAGGACTACTGGTGGCGGAGCATGGTGCAGCTGCATGAGAATATTGTAGGGCTGGATGCGGCGATCTTTATGCATCCGAAGACGTGGAAAGCGTCGGGTCACGTGGATGCATTTAACGATCCGCTGGTGGATAATAGGGACTCTAAGAAGCGCTACCGTGCGGATGTGCTGATAGAGGAGGCCATCGTGAAGATGGAGGACAAGATCACTAAGGAAGTAGACAAGGCTGCGAAGAAGTTTGGTGAGACATTTGACAAGGCGATGTTTCTGCAGACAAATCCGAATGTACTGCGCAATAAAGAAAAGATAACGGCAACGGAGGCTCGCTTTAAAGCGGCGCTGGAGGCGAATGATATGGATGGGCTGAAGCAGATCATCATAGACCTGGAGATCGTGTGCCCTATCAGTGGCACGCGCAACTGGACAGATGTGAGGCAGTTTAACCTGATGTTCTCCACGCAGGTGGGTGCGGTGGCTGATGAGTCTGAGACCATCTACCTACGCCCGGAGACGGCGCAGGGTATCTTTGTGAACTTCCTCAATGTACTGAATACATCACGCCAGCGTATCCCGTTCGGTATCGCGCAGGTGGGCAAGGCCTTCCGTAATGAGGTGGTGGCGCGCCAGTTCATCTTCCGCACGCGGGAATTTGAGCAGATGGAGATGCAGTTCTTCGTGCGCCCTGGCACTGAGATGGAGTGGTACAATAAGTGGAAAGAGACGCGTATGGCGTGGCACAAGTCACTCGGATTTGAAGAGAGCGGCCTGAAGTTTAAGGACCACGTGAAGGTGGCGCACTATGCGAATGCAGCGGTGGACATCGAGTTCAACTTCCCGTTTGGCTATAAGGAGATAGAGGGCATCCACTCGCGTACGGACTTTGACCTGACGCAGCATCAGAACCTGAGTGGCAAGAAGCTCCAGTACTTTGACCCAGAGCTGAACGAGAGCTATGTGCCATATGTAATAGAGACCTCTATCGGTCTGAACCGTACGATACTCGCTGTGCTGAGCAATAGCTACCAGAATGAAAAGCTGGAGGATGGGACGGAGCGCGTAGTACTGAAGTTCCCGCCATTCCTCGCGCCGATCAAGGCTGCGATACTCCCGCTAGTGAAGAAAGACGGCCTGCCGGAGAAAGCACGTGAGATCATGGACGAGCTGAAGTATGATCACCTCTGCTTCTACGACGAGAAGGACTCTATAGGCAAGCGCTACCGCCGCCAGGATGCGATCGGTACGCCGTTCTGCATCACTGTAGACCACGATACACTGACCGACAACAAGGTGACCATCCGCGACCGCGATACGATGACACAGGAGCGTGTGGCTATCTCTGAGCTGCGCCGCATAGTGGGTGAGAAGGTAGACTGGAGGAAGGCGGGGAGGTAGTGTGTGTAGGTTCAAGCGAGGACGCTTGAACCGGCGAGCGCTTGTAAAGCCATACCAATCTCTGTATCTTTAAAAGAAGAAATCACAGTATGGACTTATCAATAGAAAAGGAAAAGATAAAAAGAGAGATCGACCAAGTAGAGGATATCCGCATACTGCGAGCTGTACATCGTTTGCTGAGTGGATATGATAATATTGCTGAATCATCTTCCGATATATTGAATGAGCCCGTCACGGATATTGAAATGGCCTTGCCTGGCGGCCGTACTCCTACTAAAGCACAGATAGAGGAATGGCTCGACAGGGAGGAAAATGATGAATTTCTGACAGGCGATGAAGCTACTGACTACATTCGCAAAAAATACAATGAGCTAAAATCCCAAAGACAGCAGGGATGAGGCTCATTATATTAAAGCGTGCGGCTGACGCTATAGCGCATACAGCAGACTGGGTAGAAACAATGAATACGGATGGCGCGGGCGACAGGTGGATTGAAAGGTTATCACAAACATTAGAAGCCGTAGCCCGGGCTGGTGTGCAATACGCTATCTGCCAAAATGAAGAATTGGCGAAAAGAAACTACCGATGCTTCACCTACAATGAGAAGTGGGTGATAGCATATAGAATCATAGACTCAGACTTTGTGGTATACCACTTTATATTGGGATCAAAACTGGTTTGATAGATGTGCGGAGTTTAATCCAATCAAACTTCGTACCTTAGGAACTATCATCCCTCACTAAAACCAATACATCATGGCAACCACTCCCACTAAAACCGTTGCGTTTATTCATGGCCTATGGATGCACCGTACGTCCTGGCAGGCATGGATGGACTTTTTTGAGCAAAACGGCTACAAGACTGTGGCGCTCTCCTGGCCCGGAGACTCTGATACTATCGCTGCCAGCCGCGCTAATCCCACGCCAATAGGCAATCGCGGCGTAAAAGAAATAGCAGACCACCTGGAGCAGCAGACCAAGGCGCTGCCAGAGAAGCCGATCCTGATAGGGCACTCATTCGGCGGGCTGCTGACGCAGATACTGCTGGGGCGCGGCGCAGCGGTGGCTGGCGTAGCGATAGACCCTGCGCCTATCAAGGGTGTGTGGCAGCTGCCCTTCTCGGCGCTGCGTGCATCCTTTGGCATCCTGAGCAATCCGTTTAATATTAGTAAGTCTGTCTCGCTTTCATTTGACCAGTTCCGCTATGGCTTTGCCAATGCGGTGTCAGAGCAGGAGGCGCGTGAGCTGTATGAGAAGTGGCCTATACCGGCACCGGCGCGTCCGCTATTCCAGGCAGCGATGGCTACGTTCATTGGCTCGGAGACTAAGGTCGATACAGATAATACTACGCGAGGACCACTGCTGATCACGGGCGGAGAGAAGGACCACATAGCACCGCCGATCTTCGGGCAGGCATCACTGGCTAAATACAATAAAAGCGTGGTGACAGAGTTCCATGAGTTTGAAAACCGTGGTCACTCACTGATACTGGATAGCGGCTGGAAGGAGGTAGCACAGTACTCGCTGGACTGGCTGAAGGGAAAAGGATTCTAATCTCTTTTACCTTTTTTCTTTTCAAACTGTGCTGCCTTTTGCGACAGCCATGTATATTCCTCTACGGTGAAATGATGCTTGTGAAAATGGTAAAACATTGTTTTATCAATGAAAAGCAGTAACACCTGATCGGTGACCATCGCATCTGTAAAGATCTTCCACTTCAGGGTTTTGTCTTCATATTCATTAGTGACATGGATCTTTTCCTCAGTGATGGTGAAGGTGTTTGGCCAGAAGTAGCGCGGTGCGGCTGCCACCGCACGTTTGGCCATATTCCTCACCTGATACAGATTCCAGATGCCTAGCCCTATCAAACAGATCCCGATGTAAATGAACAGGAAGTCACCATTACTATCATACCAAAACAGTAGTCCGCTTACAACAAAAATTGCGATGCGCCAATAGATACTAACGCTTCTGGTTTTTTTCAGGTAGAGGATATAAGCTGCCTGAAGGTCGCTGACGGATAACGATATCTGTCGTTTGATTTCCATAGTTAGAGAACAGGGGTTTTAATATCATAGCGCAGCCACCTCACCACTCATCTCGACTTTCACGAAACCTGAACCTGCCACATCTGTGAGGCGTACGGTCTGCATGGTCTTGGAGAGGGACTCATCGTGCGGGGTGCCGACTTTGATATAGTTATCAGTAAAGCCATACATGGTGCCTCCGTCATTCTCCATCTCCCAGAGTACGCGGCTCTCGGTGTTGAGATGCTGCTCGTAGAAGGCGCGCTTTTTTTTCTCAGAGAGAATGCGGAGCATTTCATTGCGCTCCTTGCGGGTAGCCTTTGGCACTACAGGTGTGATATTGAGGGCGCGGGTATTGGCACGCTCAGAGTAGGTGAAGACGTGAAGGTAAGAGACGTCTAGCGAATTGATAAAATCATAAGTAGTGCGAAACTCCTCGTCTGTCTCACCGGGGAAACCGACGATCACATCCACACCGATACAGGCATGTGGCATGAGCCGCTTGATCGTCTCTACGCGCTCGCGATAGAGCGGTGTGAGATATTTGCGGCGCATGTACTTCAATATACGATCACTGCCACTCTGCAGCGGTATGTGAAAGTGTGGGGCGAATTTATCAGACTTTGCTACGAAGGCTATGATCTCATCTGTCAATAAATTAGGCTCTATGGAGGAGATGCGCCAGCGCTGTACACTTTCGATCTTTTCGAGCTCCTGTATGAGTTGATAGAAATCCTCAGAAGTGCGCTGGTTGCCATCGGGTGTCTTGCCGAAGTCTCCAAGGTTGACGCCCGTGAGTACGATCTCTTTGACACCAGTGGCCGCGGCTTTTTGCGCCAGCTCCACGGTCTTTGCGATAGAGTTGCTACGGCTCTTGCCTCGGGCAAGGGGAATGGTACAGAAGGAGCACATGTAGTCGCAGCCGTCCTGCACTTTGAGGAAAGTACGGGTGCGATCACCATGAGAAAAAGCATCACTGTAGAAGGCTACATCATCTATCGCGCCATTGAGCACAACGGGCGTGTCAGCTTCTTCTAGTTTATCGAGATGCTCGTGGAGTTTGAATTTTTCATTGGCTCCCAGGACCATGCTTACGCCGGGGATAGAGGCTATCTCGTCTGGCTTCAGCTGTGCATAGCAGCCGATGACGATCACCTTTGCATCAGGATTGGTACGTAGGGCGGTCTTGACCACATAGCGGGTCTGCTTGTCTGCATTCTCAGTGACGGAGCAGGTGTTGATCACATAATAATCAGCCGCCTCTGAGAAGTCTACCCGCTGGTAGCCATGCTCCGACAGCGCCCTGCCGATGGCAGAGGTCTCGCTGTAGTTGAGCTTGCAGCCGAGGGTGGTGAGCGCTATTTTGCGATTGTAGTACATCCGGAGGGCTGCAAAAATAACTAAAAAGCCCCATCCTGTTGGGAATGGGGCTTTTTGAATGATGATATGACTATCTTAATTCAAAGGAGTAGCTATGATATAGCTGCCCGCAGAATGCCATGGCTGGCCAGCGTTTGCACCAAGAGTGCCCTGCGCTACCTCCACCTTGAATGTACCTGCTGTGGATGTAATAAACACTCCGTTGATGGTAAACAGGCCTGTAGTAGTTGTAGCTGTATTCTGAAAGCCGGCCGTCTCATAATCAGTCGAGCCCCCTGCACTAATAGATGTAATAGGTACAAATGATCCATTCCAGTTACTACCAACATTGGAGGTAAGCGAGCCAGAGTAATTTAACCTCACGTTCATCTCCGCATTGCTCGTGCCTGACTTTTGCCTAAAGAATAATATTTCAATCTTATATGTTTTTCCTGCTGCAAGAGAGATGGAAGTACCTGACAAAGTCGACCAGCTTCCCGCTGCCGGTGCAAGCACATCCGTAGCATTTCCGTTGTATATCACCGAGGCTCCACCACCGGCAGGGCCAGTAGGACCCTGTGCACCTGTAGGACCTGTAGCACCATCCAGGCCAGCAGTGCCTGTAGGACCGGTAGGACCTGCTGTACCTACTCCAGTAGGACCCACTGCGCCTGTAGGACCTGTCGGGCCTGTGACGCCGTTTGCACCATTGGTGCCGTTTGTACCATTGGTACCATCTGCACCGGCAGGACCAGTAGGGCCAGTCACACCATTGGCACCGTTTGTACCATTTGTACCATTGGTGCCGGCAGCACCAGCAGGACCGGTAGGGCCAGTGACACCGTCAGTGCCGTTTGTACCATTAGTGCCATTTGTACCATCCGCTCCAGCAGGACCGGTAGGGCCAGTCACGCCGTCAGTACCATTGGTACCATCTGCACCTGTAGGACCTGTAGGGCCTCCGGCAGGACCTGTAGGACCTGTCACGCCATCTGTACCATTCGTTCCGTCTGCGCCTGCAGGGCCTGTAGGACCAGTGACGCCATCAGTACCATTGGTACCGTTCGTGCCATTTGTACCATTAGTACCATCTGCACCGGCAGGACCGGTAGGGCCAGTCACGCCGTCTGTACCATTTGTGCCATTGGTGCCATTCGTTCCATTTGTACCATCTGCGCCGGCAGGACCGGTAGGACCGGTCACGCCATCAGTACCATTCGTGCCATTAGTTCCATTGGTGCCATCTGCGCCAGCGGGACCGGTAGGGCCTGTGACGCCATCTGTACCATTAGTACCATCTGCACCTGTAGGGCCTGTAGGACCTCCGGCTGGACCGGTAGGGCCGGTAGCACCGTCTACGCCATTAGTACCATCTGCGCCGGCAGGGCCGGTAGGACCAGTCACGCCATCTGTACCATTGGTACCGTTTGTACCATTAGTGCCATCTGTACCAGCAGGACCGGTAGGGCCGGTCACTCCATCAGTACCATTGGTACCATTAGTTCCGTTTGTGCCATCTGCGCCGGCAGGGCCTGTAGGACCAGTCACGCCATCTGTACCATTCGTTCCGTTGGTACCATTTGTGCCATCCACACCGGCAGGACCTGTAGGGCCCGTAGGGCCGCCTGCAGGACCGGTAGCACCTGTAGCGCCATCCGCGCCGTTAGTTCCGTTTGTGCCATTAGTACCGGCAGGTCCGGTAGGGCCAGTGACACCATCGGCTCCGTTGGTACCGTTAGCACCGGCAGGGCCTGTAGCGCCGGCAGCACCGTTAGTGCCGTTTGCGCCGGTAGGACCAGTGGCACCAGTGGTACCATTTGTGCCATCAGCACCTGCAGGACCAGTGGCTCCGGCTGTACCGGTAGGACCAGTCAAACCATCTGAGCCAGCGGGACCGGTGATACCCGTAGCACCATCTGAGCCGGCAACTCCTGTAGCACCAGTAGGACCAGCCTGACCAGCAGGACCGGTGGCGCCTGTAGCACCGTCGGCACCGGCTGCGCCGGTGGCACCAGTAGCGCCTGCTGCACCCGTAGCACCGGTGGCACCAGTAGCGCCATCTATACCTGCGGCACCCGTAGCACCGGTAGCGCCCGCACCAGTAGCACCAGTGGCACCGGTAGGACCGGTGAGACCTGCAGCACCGGTAGGACCAGTGGCACCGGTAGCACCCCCTGCATTTGCAGCATATAATGCATATGGTACGCTCATCATCTTGGAGGTGCCCATGTCCACATAGTTGCTACCGCCGGCTACGTCTACCTCTACCTGGAGGTATTTATCTCCTGAACCCCAGTTTACGGCACCGAGATTGCCTATGCCAGTACCATTCAGACCACCTATCACTGCCGTAAAGAGGCCAAACTGATTGGTAGATGCCTGCTGTATCTCCTGGAAAACGATATTGCCTCCGGAGGTGCCGTCGTGTATAGAGAAGCGGATAGATACCTGAGTGGTGGGTACTATGGCTCCCTGCGCATCGCGCACGACAGCCTGATAACTGATACCTCCGGGCGCCTGCGCTGACAGCCAGCCGGCCATCAATAACAGAACTACCGTAGAGATGAGTCTAAGTTTTTTCATGATGATTTAGATTGGTTGAAAAAGTAGGGTGAAGATAAACATTGCGGTCACCGTTCTGTGTGTTTTTTAAAATTTTCTCCGAAGCATTAGTTGGCTTGCCCGACTTTTATGAAACGCCGGGTACAAAATAGCCCCGTCCGCAGAGGACGGGGGCGGTGATAGATTTTTGAAAGTGAATTCTTATTGGTTCATCAGAAGGGCCTTCTGTTCTTGTATCTGCTTTTGCTGTGCGTCTATCTGACCCTGGCACGGAGTCCCTCCACTGCGTGGTTAGGTATGTGCCATACCGACCGGCTGCATCAGTGAAACTATTTATCACCCTTTTGAGCCAGTAGCGCCATCTGCGGCCTACCGGATTTATAAAAACAAAAACCCTCGCACATGGTACGAGGGTTTGATTCATTTTATATCTTTTAGATTAATAACCACTCAACCAGAACCAGCCTGTACCATCATATGTAAGCTTGAGGTAGGTCATCACGCTCAGATCTGCACTGATGTCTATAGTCGTAGTAACCCCGCCAGGATTTAAATAAAAAGTACCTCCATTGAAATCCAGAATTACATTATTGCCGGAGAAACCACCAATAGTGACTGCTGAGAATGATATAGTCTGACCTAAGGTAGGCACAGCTGGCAGCGTGATCGTAACGTTGGTAGCTGCTACATGTACTATCTGCTCCTGAACTGCTGCCAAAGATGTGTTTGCAGAAACCGTCACGACACTCGCCGGTAAAACCGAACCTGTAGGACCTGTAACCCCTGCCGGACCTTGAGGACCTTGTGGGCCTACTGCACCGTCTAAGCCGTCAGCACCGGCAGGACCTTGAGGACCCTGTGGACCAACTGCGCCATCTATACCGTCAGCACCGGCAGGACCTTGAGGACCTTGTGGGCCTACTGCACCGTCTAAGCCGTCAGCACCTGCGGGACCTTGAGGACCTTGTGGGCCTACTGCACCGTCTAAGCCGTCAGCACCAGCAGGACCTTGAGGACCCTGTGG